>Ga0207747_1000469_pt1 | contig 45972 bp, 39 predicted proteins | sample HigsolmetaGSP11D_FD_184839 | JGI IMG/M metagenome (GOLD analysis project Ga0207747, IMG submission 184839) | High solid enriched microbial communities from the Joint BioEnergy Institute, USA - SP1-1-D (SPAdes) | ecosystem: Engineered > Bioreactor > SSF (Solid state fermentation) > Aerobic >...
CTGCTGGCCGTGGACGTTGCGCCAGTTCTGCGGACTGCCGTCCCAGAAGTGGACGTGCCCGTCCACCACGAAGTACTTCTCACCATCCTTCTCGTACACCACTCCTCCTTTCTTGCTTTCTTTGAGCCGAATATATATTCCGGAAGATGTCAATCAAGTTGCAAGCGGAGCGTTTTCTAATATTGTGCGAAAATCATTCGTGCCGGGGGCTTGGTCGACGTGTGTGGGGTAGATTATCCTGCAGGAAAGGGGGTAAGTGGTCTTGGTCTTTGAGGCTGCACCTCAAAACAGGCTGGGAAGCAGAGGAGCCGGGGGTGGGTTCCGGGGGGCCCGGAGGATGTTCGAGATCCTCGACTTCGTGAGTCGCAGGGAGAGGGTGACCGCGAAGGTGATCGCCCGCGAGCTCGACGTCAGCCTCTCGACCTGCTACCGGTTGCTCGGGATCCTGGTGGATGAAGGATACCTGGAGAAGCTGCCGCGTTGCGGCGGCTACAGGCTCGGGCCGGCCATACCCCTTCTCTACGGACGTGCCACCGGGAGGTTTCTGGAGACCTCCGTGGAGCCGGTCATAGAGGAGCTGGCCATGAGGAGCGGGCGCCACGCTTACCTGGGAGTTCTCGACGGTGGACAGGTGACCGTGGCGCAGGTAAAGTCCCCGCCGGAGAGCCCTCCGGTGGGTGTGGTTCGGGGCTTTCACGGCGCCTCGCATGCTCTGGCTCTCGGAAAGGTGCTCATAGCCGGGGCGGGACCGGATGGCATAGAAGAGTACGTCGAGTGCTACGGGCTGGAGAAATTCACCCCCAGGACCATAACCGAGAAGCGCCATCTGGAGGACCACCTGCGGGGCGTGATGGTCCGGGGGCTGGCCATCGACGTGGAAGAGTTCGCGGAAAACCTTTGCTGCATAGCCGTACCGATACTGGACCGGGACGGCCGTACCCGGGGAGCGATCGGCATCTCCACCTCCGCTCGACGCTTCGACAGCGAACTCAGGGCTCTGGCTCCCATGGTGAGGCGTGCCGCCCGGGAAGCCTCCGATATTCTCGAAGAACAAAACCGGCCGATGCGGGGTGTTCTGGCAGATAAGGTGCAGCAGAAGCCGCCGCGGGGATGAGGGAGGGGGGAGTTTCGACACATCGGCCGAGGTGCGATATACTCGCACCCCGCAAGGTGCCGACGTAGCTCAGCTGGTAGAGCAGCTCACTCGTAATGAGCAGGTCAGCGGTTCGAGTCCGCTCGTCGGCTCTCTCTTTTTCCCCCGATTTGCAGGGGAAACGCTAATACAAGAAAGAGGGCCGGGATCTCTTCAGGCCCACCTTACCGCAACCATACCGCAACCCGCGCGTTACGCGGCGTGTTCTCATCTTTGTTTTCGCTTCGATCCTCCTGGAGGATGTCCTGCATCGCGGCTGCGGTCTGGTCTCCCATCGCGGGTGCCCAGTGGCTGTAGAGGTCCATCGTGATCGAGATGCTGGCGTGTCCCAAAAGCGCCTGGACGAACTTGGGGTGGACGCCTTTGGCGAGCAGCAGCGTGGCGCAGGTGTGCCGCAGGTCGTGGAACCGGATGCTCGGGAGGCCCGCGCGCCTGAGCAGAGGCTTGAAGGAGCGGTTGACGACGTTCTGCGCGTCGAGGGGCGTGCCGATCTCGGAGGCGAACACGAGCCCGTTGTCCTCGTAGAGGGATCCTGCCTTCATCTTCTCCTCCGTCTGCCGCCTGCCGTGGCGTCTCAGTGCCTCTACCGCAGTCATCGTGAGCGGCACGGTGCGCCGGCTGGCGTTCTTGGGCTCGGAGAAGACGAGGCCGCCCCCGTCGCGGTGCCTCTGGAGCTGGCGGTTCACCCTGAGCGTCTTCGCCCCGAGGTCCACATCCGACCACTTGAGGCCCAGAAGCTCACCCTGTCTCAAGCCGCAGGTCAGCGCCACGACGTACAGAGCCTCGAAGCGGTCTCCCGCTTCGCGAGCCGCCGCGAGGAAGACGCGCGCCTGTTCGGGAGAGAGGGGCGTTATCTCCTCCCGGCGCACCCTCGGCGGATCCACCGCCTCGGCCACGTTGCGCGGAACGAGCGACCACTTGACCGCCTGCTTGAGGGCGCGGTGCAAAACGGCGTGCGTGTATCGGACGCTCGCGTTGCTGAGACCAGCGTCCAGCTTCGAGCGGTACAGGCCCTGGACCTTGAAGGGGGTGAGGTCTTTCAGCTTGATCCGTCCCAGCGCCGGCGTGAGGTGCCGGCGCACCTGCAGCCGGTAGTTGGTGTACGTTCGCGGGCTCACGTTGCCCTTGACGCTGCTCTCCAGCCACCGCTCCAGATACTCCCCGACCGTGAGACCCTCATCGTCGCAGAGAAGTCCGTCCTCCCTCTGACTGAGCGCCTTGTTGAGCTTCTTCGCTACCTCCGCCCTGGTCTTCCCGTACACCGTCTTCCTCTTTCGACCTTCGGCCGTGTACACGACGTACTCGGCGCGCCAGGTGCCGTTCTTGCGGCGGCTGATCGAACCCTCCCCGTTCCCGCGCTTACCCACCTGCTCTCCTTCTCTCCCATTCCCGGACGCTCGCCTCGTACCACACCGGTCCCATCGCCAGCTTCCGGTTGGGCCGGGGAATGTTCTTGAAGTTCCTCCGGGAGAGATACACCAGCACCGTCTCCCGCTTTATCCCCAACCTCCTCGCGAGCGCCGTCGCGTCCAATACCTCGTAACCCTCCGGCACCTCGACCCTGTTCAGATCTACCTCCCTCACCATGTCCTAAAGCATAAAGTAATTGTTGATCGACTCGCGAATTAAATCAATAATTAATTGACTGCAAAGAGCGGAATCTTCTTTGTCCCCGCCATCGAGAGCGAGTGGTACACTTAGTGACACAATGTGGCTACAATTTGATGGAGGTTTCTTATGAGGGATGTGGGCGTCAGGGAGTTCAGGGATCATATTTCGGAGTATCTGACGGGGGGCGAGCCTCTGGCGGTGCGAAAGCACGGCCGGCTGCTGGGTTTCTATCTGCCGGTGAGGCGGAAGAGCGACACAGAGGAGTTGCAGGCGGCGGTGCGGGAGCTCGGCGAGAGTCTGGCGGAGCTGCGGCGTGAGACCGGTCTCTCCGAAGAGGATCTCGTCGAGGAGCTCGTCTCCGAGGGGCATGAGGACCGGGGCCGCGAGCGTGTAGGCGGGCAGGGAGCTTGCGCCTGGTCGTAGACGCCAGCACGCTCGTGGCGGAATTGCTCCGGGAGAGGGGGCACAGGTTGATCTCCGACCCACGTCTCGATCTGTACGTGCCAGCCCTGATGTGGGAGGAAACCCGCCACGAAGTCTCCAAAAGGCTCGACGTCCGGGTGTCCAGAGGGTCGCCCGAGCCGGTCGCGGACATCTTCACCGGAGACGAAGACTCCTTCGGCTGTGGCGTAGCGACCTGGACGGTGGAGACCCTGATCGCCCCAACTCGAGCGCCGTGGCGAGTCCTCCTCCACCTGACTATCCCCGCCGAACCTCCGGGTGACGCCGCCCCTCGAGCCACCTCTCCAGCTCCCCGCGATTGACCCGGACGCTGCGCCCGATCCTGACGGACGGAATCTCGCCCTCCGCGACGAGCTCGTAGGCCCTGCTGCGTGCGATCCTCAGCACCTGCGCCACCTCGGGGACCTTCAGCCACTCGTGATGCTCGTCCACGTAGCCCTCCTGCGCTCGCTTGCGGTTACACGGATGCTACGGTGCGGTACGGCACTTGCGTACCGGAATCCGAAGGACGTTAGATTTCCGGGTACGCGGAGAGCTCTGCCACCTGCCATATCGGGCTGTCGCTGGCGGCACACGCTACACTTCGGAGTATGGACATCGAGACGCGGACGCTCGAGGAGGCACTCCGGGATCTGGACGGCGGCTTGCGGGATCTCTACGGTGAGCGCTACCGGGGTCTCGTGCTCTACGGCTCCCGGGCCCGAGGGGAGGCCGACGAGGGCAGCGACGTGGACCTGCTGCTCCTCGAGGGACCGGTCGAGGTCGGCAGGGAGATACGGCGCTCCTCCAGACTGGTGGCTTCCCTATCTATTGGAAGCCGGCCTCGTGCTTTCTCTGGTACCGGTGAGCGTCGAGGACTACCGGGCTCCCTCGGACCCGTACCTGATCAACGCTCGCAGAGAAGGCGCCATCGTTTCGAGCGTGACCGGATGACCACCGGTTCGGAGACCCTCGACAACCTCCTCGCGAAGGTGAAGCGCTCGTTCGAGGCCGCCGAGGGCTTGCTGGAGGACGGCCACGCGGACTTCGCCGCCTCCCGAGCCTGCTACGTTTACTTCTACACCGCCGAGGCCCTGCTCCTCTCCAAGGGGCCGAGCTACTCCCGGCACTCTCAGGTGGTAGCTCAGTTCGGCCGTCACTTCGCGAAGACCGGAGAGCTGGACTTACGCTATCACCGTTTGCTGATCTAGGCTTTCGGACTCCGGCAAGCCGCCGACTACTCCGCATCACCCGAAACCGTGAGCGAAGAGGACGCCGGGCACACGATCAGGGAGGGCAAAGAATTCCTCGCCGCAGCACGCAAATACCTGGAGCGGCGATGACACCAGAAACCCTGCGGAAACCACGTCGGGTCGCGTCGCCAGGACACGCTCTTCGAGACCCGAAAGTTACTGCAAACGGGCCGATACGGGCGCGTACGCGGTGGGCACACTATCGCCGCGATTTTCGTAAAATGCCTGCAAAACGGCGTGTAGAACATGCCTGAGGGTCACCCGGCAAAGGTCGCTGGTTCGAGCCCGGCATCGCCCTCTGCCGAAGAAACCTTCGGTTTCGACGACAGGGACGTTCGACTGCAACCGTACCGCAACGCGGGTCGCACTCCTTTTTCGGGTAGGGCAACCTGTAGCCACGCCCGGTGCGCAGAGGACATAGAGTCGTTCGCTCTTCGCGCAGGTTGCGTCCGTATTCGATACCGTTGGTTCTTTCATCGGCGACGCTGCATACTCCCCAGGAGATGGTCCAAGAGCCGATCGAAGAACTGATAGAGGTCGGTGAGCGGTCAGCATCCGCGCCGGTCTACCCGCTCCTCGAGCGTCCGGACGAGCGCTACGTCACTATGCAAGCCCACGACAACCCAACCTTCGTCGAGGACGTCGTCCGCAACGTCGCCGTCCGACCTGGAGAGGACGATCGCATCGTCTGGTTCCTACTGTACGCGCCGAGAACCAGGAGAGTATTCACGACCACAGCGCGTTCGCCAGCGTCGAGTGGTCGAGGGCGCTGGATAGCCCGCGCTACCCATGGAAAATCGCCAGCCACGTAAATCAAGTCAGGGTTCCAGTGCACCGCCACCGGTCCATAAGTCAGGCGTCTGGCTCAGGACGGCTGATAGGATATCCGCTCGGTAAGGTAGTGCCTCGGAATCTCGCGTCGCGCCACGACTTTCTTGGGAGGCGTCAGGACCCTTCCCAGAGACCGCACCATCTGCTTCCGGTTCATCCACTCCGCCCACTGCGTCTGTCGCACCATCTCGACGGTGCATACCACGCTCTCCGCGGCTTCCGCCAGCACCGTGGCGATCTCTTGCCAGAGGACTCGAGCAGGCGCCGGAGACCGGTAGGTGTAGAATGAAGGGGCATTAGTAGGGCATTGTAAGGGCGCAAGTGTCCGAGAAAGAGGTGCGCGATGGAGGCACAGATCCTGGAACAGGCTCATCGTCAGGCGGTGGTGACGCCGGTGACCGACGTGGTCTCTTTCTTGCAGGACCTCCTGGGGCGGCGCCTGGTCGCCTACGTGGCGGGGGTGAAGGACGCGAAGACGGTCTCGCGTTGGGCAAACGGCGAGGTGAGATCCATCCGCCAGGAGAGTGAGGAGCGCATCCGCACGGCCTACGAGGTGGCCCAGCTCCTCGTGCAGTTCGACTCGCCCAGGATAGTGAAGGCCTGGTTCATAGGTCTCAACCCCCAGCTCGACGACGTCTCCCCCGCCGAGATGATACGCGAGGGGAAGCTGAAGGAAGCCAAGGCCGCCGCACGCGCCTTCGTCGCCGGTGGCTGACGCCCCGCTGCCGGCCGTAAGGCCGCCCGAACTGGTCTACCGCGTGGCGCGCGGCCTCGACGTATTCGCGCCGCCGGACTGGGCCTACGCGCTCCCGGACGGTACCTTCGGCAACCGCTTCGACGACCCCTCGGCCGACAGGGGCGTGCCGGAAGGGGAACGCTACCGGGCAATCTACTGCGCTACCGAGCGAGCGGGCGCTTTCGGGGAGACCATAGCGCGCTTCAGGCCGAGCATCGAGTTATTGGCCGGACTTGAGGCGATCGAAGACGATGAGCCTCTGGACCCGGAGCTTCGCGGAGGAGTCGTTCCTGAGGAGTGGCGTCTGAGCCGCCGCGTGGGCTCCACCAGGCTCGCATCCAGCCTCCTGTTCGCCGACCTTCCGGCGCCGAAGACCATGCGTATCCTGCGAGAGGAACTCGCCGTGGTGGCGAAGGAGCTCGGCCTTGAGGACCTCGACCTGAGCGCGGTGACTGGGCCGCACCGTCGCCTGACCCAGGAGGCCGCGAGGTACGTCTACGACCTGAACGATCCTTCAGGCCAACCAATCTTCGCGGGAATACGCTACATCTCGCGTCTGAACCCGACCTGGGAGTTGTGGGCGGTCTTCCACGATCGCATGCGCCACGAGCCGGGCGAGGTGGCCGAACCGATCAGGGCGGACGATCCTGGCCTTGTGGAAGCCGCCGCCCTCCTCGGCCTCAGCGTGGAGTAGTGCGGACAGGGATCCTGATTCGCCGCTGCCGATATCCTGGGAGATAGAATGTGGTCGTGGACCTGGAACTGCCCGTGGAAGTCGTTGAGGCGCTCGGGCCCAACCCCGAGCGGAAGGTGCTGGAAGCTGCGCTCCTCTTTCTGATCTCCGAGGACGAGATATCGGTGGCCCGGGCCGGGGAGATCCCCGGCCTCGACAGGACCTCGGCGATCCGCCCTTACACCTCGCACGGCTTCTACTATCCGGACCTCTCGGGAGAGGACCTGGCCGAAGAGCTGCGCTGCGCTCGAAAATCGTAGAAGTCGGTGACAACCTCGGACGCTGCGCTCCAGGGTCTCCCAGGCTTTCCCTGGGATCTCCTGTGTGTGGAACGTCGGAGAGTCCGAGGGTCGTTTCGTTTATTTCGTTCGTAGTTTGTACTCTGGCTGCGGACGAAGACGAAGAAGAGGTGAGGTTCGTGGCGGACGTGCGCGAGAGAGACCCCGTGCTGCGAACATGTCGGGGTCGAGTACCTCGACAATTGTGCGCCAAGGGTCCCTGATCCCTTCGTCCCTGGAGTAGGGGACGATACGGTTGGCGAACCCTCCCGAGCCAATACAGCAGGACTCGACGGCCGCGGCTGCAGCCTTCGTGCCCCTTTCGGGTACCAGCAGGGCCGTGCGTACGGTCCGCAGCTTCATATTATGTCGCAGCAGCATCGTTGGTCGGGTCCTCTCCTTACCTTGAGTCAAGCGTCGCTGGTTGGCAGAAAGGTGCGCATCAGGTTCACGGTCTCATGATTATGTTCAACTGGGAATCAACCCGAAATCGTACTCTTCGAGGATCTCGCCGAGCAGGCCCGCGTTGTCCGGGTCCACAAGAGTCCCCCGACCCTCGGACCTCACGGCGCCCGCGATCCCCTCCCGGTCGAAGACAGCTATGCCCTTCCTGCCGAGATCGTGCTTGAGCCGGTAGTAGATCCCGTCGGGCGAAGAGGGGTGCTCGTGGATGGCGCGTGACCAGGGCCGCACCAACCCGTGCGGATCCGTCGAGATCGCACCCGTCGCCCCGATCCTCGCCGCCCCCGGCCCCGTCAGGTCCACCAGCCTGAGCCCTCCTTCGACTGCAAGCTCCGAGATGACGCGGCGGCGGAGGTCCGTCTCGGCGACCAGGTTCAGGCCCGGGTCTCGCCCGTAGACCTCGATGAACGCCCCGAAGGCGTCCTCCGCCGCGTACAGAACCCCGTACTCTCCCTCCGGGTCGTCAAAGCGGTTCAGGCCCGTCCTGCCGAAGAAGACCGGGTCGCGCCCCGCGGCGTGCAGCCTGAGCCACGGCCCTTCGAGCCTGACGATTGGCAGCTCCCTCTCGTTAAGGTCAGCGGGCGGCGGCCCCAGCCGCTCCGTCACTCCGCGCCGTGCTCCCCGTAGGCGCGGGCCGCACGCTTGACAGCCTCGATCTCCCCGTCTCGCAGGGCCTCCAGCGGTCTCTTGTCGCCGAGGCGCCCGTTCTGCCGGAGGAAGAAGGAGGCCCGCATCCATGGGTCTTCGACCCCGAAACTCCCCAAGACCTCTTCGAGCCCCGGAAGCACACCGCCCCGGCCGCGTTCGTCGAACTGCCAGACCGGGTAGAGGTAGGCGCGTCCCACCGGGAGCGCCAGTAGCTTTCCGGCCCGACGGCGCTTGTCCACCGCCTGCGGCGTGACGCCGAGCAGCTCCGCGGCCTGGCCGGAGCTTACCGTGCCTCCCTCCGCCTCGAGCAGCTCCCGGCGTGCCCGGACCCCCCTGAGCCTCGCCTTCAAGAGTGGCCTCTCTTCCGGAGCTTCCCGCAGCGCCGCCTGCTCGAACAACCAGTACAGAAGCTCGGCGTTCGATGGGGCGGAGGCCGCTCTCACGAGCTCTTCCCTGTCCGCCTCTCCCATGGACGTGGCGAACCACCGCAGAAGCCGCGCGTACAGCGCCTCCTCCAGCTCGTCCTTCGCCACAGCCGACAGCGCCCGCTTCGTCGCCTCCACCGGCTCCGGCGAAGAGAGACCCCGGGCCGCCTCGCCGAGCCCTTCCAGATCCTTGACCGCCATCGCTTCTCCTGTGGTTTAGATAGTAGCTAGCTGTGTACCAAGAATAACACATCAACCAAGAGAATCGCATCAACCGGACGACCGAAGATGTACAAACACCAGTTTGCATATCGAATGGAGATCCGTTAAGGTGTTCTTTCAAGCTGTACCGAAAGGGAGTTCAGATGGTGCGGGAGAACCGGAAGGTGAGGATGGAGATGCTCCGGTACCTGGCACGCATGGCATCCAGAGGAGAGGGACCGCCGAGCGTGCGCGAGGTGGGGCAGGCGGTGGGCCTCAGGAGCTCCCAGACGGCGTACAAGCACCTCAAGAAGCTCGAGGAGGAGGGCTACGTCGAGAGAGAAGGTGCGAGGAGGCGGGCGCGTGGGATCCGGCTCACCGGGAAGGGCTGGGAGGCCGCAGGCGAGATGCCTCTTATGGGTCGGATCGCCGCCGGGCGCGGCCTGGAGGCCGTCGCGGTTGGAGAGGAGGCGTACTCGCTCGCCGCGGAGCTGATGAGCTCGCGCTCCGGCAGGAGGCGCTATCTGCTCCGGGTGGTGGGAGAGTCCATGATCGGGGCGCACATAGCAGACGGGGACCTGCTCGTCGTCGAGGAGGACGAGGACCCGCCCGACGGCACGGTCGTTGCCGCCCTTATCGGCAACGGCGAGGAGGTCACCGTCAAACGGCTCTACCGGGAGGGTGAGATGGTCAGGCTCGAGCCCGAGAACGGTGACCACGAAGACATCGTCCTGCCCGCCGAAGGCGTGAAGATACAGGGACGGGTCCTCTACGTGGTCCACCCGCCCAGGGGCAGGCGCTAGAAGCGTAGAAAGGAGGGGTGGCGCGAGCCGCGGCACGGACGCCCGCGCCCATGATTCGGATGAGGGGAGAATCCGAGGCGCGCAGACGCAGGCTGTTGGAAGAGCTCAAGGGCCTGTTCGGTCCCGCCTTCGGTCCGGCGCTCGAGGCCTACGGACGCTCCTTCGCCGAGCGCATCTCCGAAGACGAGGGTTTCCGGGCGGAGATCCGGGACCGCTTCGAGCGCGGGAGGGCCCTGGGCGGCTTCCCGGAGCTCTCCTCCCTCCTCGCCGGGATGACCAGGGAGGAAGAGGACGAGTTCTTCGAGACCGGATGGACCCGCCTGGTCCTCCCGCCATCCGCACCCTCCGAGAACCCCTGGGACCGCGCCCCCTGGCTCGGCGACCGCGAGGCCTACCGCGAGGACCTCTACTCGGGGCTCGCCTTCGCCTTCACCGACCTGCGCTCCTTCGCCCGCGAGTGGCTGGAGGAGCTTTTGCGCGTCGGCTACTACGGCATGGAGGAGTCTTTGGGGCTACCCATCAGGCAGCAGGCCGGCACGCTCTCCCCGACGCCCGAGTCCCTGCCCCTCTACGGCGAGTCCTATCCCGTGCGCCTGGAGGGAACCCGCCAGACCGTCTGGCTGGGCCTCGACGGCCCACGGTCGGAGCCCGGGCAGTACCGCGAGGTCACCGTCTCCGAAGAGCCCCTGCGCACCGACGGCGCCATCTTCGCCGCCCTGGCGGTGCTCGAAGGCCGATCCATCGATCTCTCTCGCCTGCGCAAGATCCTCCCCGAGCTCGTCCCTTCCTGCGGTGAATCGGTGTGGGATCGCTGGACCGATCTCGCGAGCGAGGAGAGCAAGGCGGAGCTGCTCCGGTCCCTCCGCCACCATCAGACCCTCGACTACGTCCTGCTGCTCCTGCGCTACCACCGGCCCGGTTTCGACGCGCTGCCTCTCGAAGAGCGGGCCGGGCTCCTCGCCGAAGCCTGCGCCCACCTCAACGACTCCCTCGAAGCCCTGCGTAAGTTCATGGCCTTCGTCGAGTACGGCGTCCCGGGCCGCGGGGCGGTGCCCGTCGCCAGGACCATCGCCCGCGACATAAAGGCCGCCGTCCTCAAAGACGTAGAGGGCCTGACCTACAGGCAGATCGGCGAGAGGCTCGGCATCCCGCCTCCCGCCGACTTCGGCTACAAGGGAGATCACGCATCCGTCCGCAAGATGGTTGGCCGCGGCAGGAAGTTCTTCAAGGCGGCCCTGGGCGAGGAGGGCTACGCGAGCCACGTCGAGGCCATGAAGGAAGAGGCCAGGCGCCGGCATGCCATGAGCGCCACCGAGCGTGAGGCCGAGGACCTCGCCGAGGCCTTCGGCATCCCCTACGAGGACGCCCTCCGACGCATCGAAGAGCGGGGCCGGAAGAGGGGAGAGGGGTCCGGACCGGCCTGAACCTCCGCTTCACCCGGAATTCGACGACCCTTCGGATTCCGGTACCGGGGTAGCCGTCCGTCTTCTACCTTGAGGGCATGGGCGAGAACGGGCGAACGTACGGCAACCCGGCCGAGTGGCTCGGGAAGGGCGGGGGGCGGGACTTCTTCCTGCCCGCTCGCCGCGATCCGGAGAGCGGCTGCGTAGCCGGCGCGTCGAGAGGATCGGCGATGGACGGTGATCGGGCGCCCTTCTCCGGCTACGTCGTACGCAGGCTCGAATGGTCTGCGGCCGGGAGCTCCGCCATCGAGAGGCTGGCGCCGGGGGAAGCCCATCACCGGACCGTTGCGAGGAGGTTGAGATGAGCCCTTCCCCGAGGCTGAGAGACCTCCGCCAGTGGGTGTGCTGGCGCTCCGAGGAGCGGATGGGCAGGAAGACGAAGGTCCCGTACTCCCCATCCACCGGAGCCCGCGCCCGCGCCGACGATCCGGAGACGTGGGGCACCCTCTCCGAGGCACGAAGGGCCGCCCGCGAAAGAGGCTACGACGGCATCGGCTTCGTCTTCACCGTCTCCGACCCCTTCTGCGGCGTGGACCTCGACTCCTGCGTAGACCCCGACACGGGTGAGGTCGAACCCTGGGCTCGGGAGATAGTAGAGCATCTCTCCTCCTACACCGAGATCTCTCCGTCGGGCACCGGCGTGCACATCCTCGTGCGCGCGAGGCTGACCGAAGGCGGCAACCGCAAGGGCCGCGTCGAGATGTACGACCGCGGCCGCTTCTTCACCGTCACGGGGCGGCGGATGCCCGGAACCCCGCGCCCGATTGCGGAGCGCCAGGAGCGGATCTCCACTCTCCACGCCCGCCTCTTCCCACCGCGGGGGCAGGGACCGCCCTCCACCGGCGGAACCGGACCCGGGAGCGGCCTCTCCGACTCCGAGGTCCTGCGCCGGGCCTCCTCCGCAAGGAGCGGCGAGAGGTTCGCGAGGCTCTGGGCCGGTGACCGCTCCGGCTACCCCTCGGACTCCGAGGCCGACCTCGCGCTCTGCTCCATGCTCGCCTTCTGGGTAGGCCCCGACGAGGACCGGATAGCTTCCCTGTTCGCCCGCTCCGGCCTCATGCGCGAGAAGTGGAACCGCGAAGACTACCGCCGACGCACCATAGCCCGCGCCCTCGAAGGCGCAGAGTTCCACCAGCCCGGCGATGCCGCAGGCGGCACGGGAGCCGACGAGCGCGGATACCCTGCCGCCCCATCGGCGCTCCCGGAGGCCGCTGCGTTCCCCACGGACGCCATGCCTGCCTCCTGTCGACCCTTGATCTCGGAGGCCGAGAGCGCCCTGGGGTGCGCACCCGAGCTCGTAGCCCTCCCCATGCTCGCCGTCCTTTCGAGCGCCATCGGCACGAGCCGCGTCGTCGAGATCAAAGGCGGCTGGCGCGAGTGGGCCTCCCTCTTCGTCGCCGTCGTCGCCTCCCCCGGCGCGATGAAGACCCCGGCGGCCAGGGTCGCCAAAAAGCCCGCCTTCGAGCGCCAGCGCGTGCTCTCGCTGGCCTACGCCAGAGAGAAAGAAGAATGGAAGCGCGAGCTTCGGGAGTGGGAGGTACGTAAGCGCGAGGCCCAGAAGGCCGGTGAGCCGGCTCCCGAGGAGCCGGAGCCGCCCACCATGAGCCGCTGTGTCGCCTCGGATACCACCGTCGAGGCGCTCGTCTCCATCCTGGAGGACAACCCGCGCGGCCTGCTCGTCCACCGCGACGAGCTCGCCGGTTGGGTGCGCTCGATGGACCAGTACAAGGGAGGGAAGGGCTCGGACAGGCAGCACTGGCTCTCGTTCTGGTCCACAGACGAGGTCGTCGTGGACCGCAAGAGCCGCCACGGAGAGCCCATCATCGTCGCCAGGCCCTTCGTCTCCCTCTCCGGCGGCATCCAGCCCGCCGCGCTCGGCGAGCTGGGGGCCGAAGCCGAAGACGGCCTCATGGACCGCTTCCTCTTCGCCTACCCCGCCCCGCGCCACGTCCGCTTCACCGAAGATGAGATAAGCGCCGGGACCGAGCAGCGTTACGCCTCCCTCTACGAGAGGCTCGCGAACCTCACCCTCGCCACCGACGAGCACGGCGACCCGAACCCGAAGCCCCTCAGGCTCTCCCGAGAAGCCAGAGCGCTCTTCGCCGAAGCCGTGGACGCCCTTGGAGCGGAGGTCCTCGCCCCTGGTTTTCCGGCGCGCCTGGAGGGCGTGTGGGCCAAGCTGCGCGGCTACCTCGCCCGCCTCTCGCTCCTTCTCGCCGTCTGCCGGTGTTGCGAGACCGGAGACCGCAAGCAGCGCGTCGAGGCGGAGGACGTCCAGGCCGCCTCCCGGCTGCTCGACTACTTCAAGGCCCACGCCAGGCGCGTCTACTCCGGGCTCTCCGCGCCTGATCCCCTGGAGACTTTAGGCGCCGGCCTCGAGGATTTGCTGCAGGAGGGCGGCGGGCACCTGGAGGCTACGGCCACCGAGCTCTACCGCGCCCTCGAGGAGGCGGGCTGCGAGGCGCTCCCCGCCAGGCCCAAGGAGTTGAGCCAGGCCGTCAGGGCCCTCGCCACCCGCTCCCCGGCCCTGCGGGCCTCCTTCGGCTGGCGCGGCAGGGAGAAGGTCGTGAGGCTCGAGCTCGCAGAAAACAGCTTTGGTAGGGTTGGTAGCGTTGGCAAGGGTGCGGGATCCACCAACGCTACCGATGCAACCGACGCAAGATCCGGGCCTCAAGAGCAGAAGCGGCCCCCGTTCGCCAGCGCTACCGACGCAAAGGGCGCAAGTTCCGGAGTACCCGACGACGGGCGCGAGAGGTTCACCATATGAACGTGAGCGCCCTGCTCGCGGAGCTGCGCGAGCGCGACATCCGCCTCGAGGCCGACGGCCTCGTGCTCCACGTCGACGCCCCGGCCGGTGCCGTCACCGAAGAGTTGCGCGCCGCCCTCCGGGAGCACAGGCGCGCCCTGATCCGTCACCTCGAACGCGAGCGAAAGAGGCTCGAAGAGGCCGACCGCCGCGGCCTCGTCATAAAGTTCTCCCGCGAGAGAGGCTACGTCTCCCTCCACGACCCCACCACCGGCGAGTGGCACGAGGTTGCGATCTCCGATTGCCCGCCCTGGGTCCTCGAAGACGCCAGAGCCCACCGCCGGCGACGCGAGGAGAGACGATGAACGGACACCCCTGCACCGCCCGCGCCCTGTACCTGGAGCTCCGGGCCCTCGGCCTCGAGCTCTGGGTCGAAGACGCCCCCGACGGAGGACCCCTCGACTACGGCATCGCCGTGGGCGGCCTGCGCTCCCTCCCCGAGGCCCGCGCCCGCCCTCTCGCCCGGCGCATCCGGGAGAACGAGGACGAGCTGGTGCGGGTGCTCCTCGACCGGCGGGACCCGGACCTCGACGCGGTTCGCAGGGAAGGCCATTGCTGACGGACAAAGAGAAGAGATGTGTGAGAAACCCTGTATAAGAGAGAAGATCACACGCATGCGAGGAAGAAGAGACGCTTGGACTTCGACACCTCAAAGAATGGCGGCAGGCGCGAACATCGCCACAGGTCCGGTGAAATCCCCGGTTTCTCGACGGCCACGAGGACGGACTCCTCGAAGGCTCGTGCGCTGGAGGACGGGGACTTCAGGATCCCCGCCGGATCCCGCAAGGCCGCCCTCGTGCACCTCGCGCTCGAAGCGTGGAGGAAGGGCCTGCTCGACCCGAAGGAGCTCGGCGAGGTGAGAGGCAGAATTGTTGACGAGGCCGGGCTACAGCGCGCCCTCTACCGCTCCTCCATCGGAGAGATAGAGCACGTGCTCGGTCCCATAGTGAAGGGCAGGCGTATCGTCGTGGAAGGCCGTCTCGCCGGCACGGGTCGCACCGCCCTGCAGAGGCTCGGCGCCGGGGTCGAGGAGCTGCGCCTGGAAGACGAGAGGCGCTACGTGGACATGACGCCCGCGATCTTCGTCGTGGCCGCGGTAGCCATGGCGGTCCGCTACGTCTCTTTGGGTCTCGACGACCAGAGCCTCTACATCCTCGCAGGCATGGCCTTCGCCCTCATGTACGGACTCAGGCCCTTCTTCTTCAAGATGCAGCGCCCGAGGGACGGGTGAAGGTAGCCACCCACATAGTCTTCGGCGAGTGCTGCCTGTTCGCTGCCTCTGCTGTATTCGACTTCCACTACGAAACGCCCTCGGTCCTGGCCGCAGCGCTATGCTCCGTCCTGCCCGACGCCGACTACCCGAAAAGCTGGCTCGGACACCAGCTGGGCTCCATCTCAGAGGATCTCCACCGCCTCTTCGGACACCGCTCCTTCATGCACTCTCTGCTCGCCCTCGCGCTCGTCACCGCTGCCCTCGGCTCGCTTCTGTGGTGGCTCACCGGTCAGAGCGCAACGATGATCTCCGTCGGGGTGGGCTACGGCTCCCACCTCTTCGCCGACATGATGACTCTGGGAGGGGTACAGCTCTTCTGGCCGGGTCGCGCCATAGCCGTCTTCCCAGGCCGCGACGAGTACCGCGTCGTCTCGGGTGGCAACTCAGAGCGCGTCTTCGTCGCCCTCGCCCTCATACTCGCTCTCCTCTTCTACCCCGTCTCCAGGGTAGGCTTCGACGGCCTCATCTACCGCCTGGGCGGAGCCGACACCCTCTACGGAACAGTAACCAAAGTAACCGACGGCGACACAATAGAGGTCGAGACCCAGGGCCGAACGACGCCCGTTCGCCTCATAGGAGTGGACACCCCCGAGACCGTGGCCCCCGATGAGCCCATAGGCTGCTACGGGAAGGAGGCCAGCGCCTACACGAAGCAGATCCTCTACGAGCGACAGACCGACAAGGAAGGCAGGGTCGTACGCGAAGGTCGCCTGGTACGCCTGGAGATCCCACGCATCGGAGACTCCGAAGACGCCTACGGAAGGACGCTGGCCTACGTCTGGATCGACACAGACGACGACGGAGAGTACGAGCACCTCTTCAACGAGGACCTCATCGAGCAGGGGTATGCCCGCACGACCACCTTCGCCCACACCTACCGTCGCGAGTTCGAGCGGGCCAGGGAAGAGGCCGAGGAGAGGGGCGCGGGATTGTGGAGCGCCTGTCCCGAGGTGGACGTCCCCTGACGGACCTCTTCGTCGCTGTGAAGAGTTTCCAAGAGAGGAAGTCGCCCTGAGCCTCCAGACTCCCGTGTCGGGCCCGCGCACCCACCCCGGGCTGCGCTTTCCTGGGTGTGTAGAGGCGAGAGGCGTGGCTCCTCAGGACGGGGCGCAGACCGCTCCGCCTCCTCTACGCGGTCACCGCCCCTGCCCGAAAGATCCCTGGCAGGCGGTAGCGGGTAATGCGGCCAGCTTACGCTCGCCGCTCGTGAAAGGCGATCCATATCGGCGCGAGATCATGGATCTCATGGCACCAACTGTCACCAACTGTTAACCACGTCGGTTGGATGAGGTACAATGCAGCGAAATTTGCCGGCGGCCGGGGGTGTTTTCGATGGACGAAAAACCTGACGACGTCCTGACCATCGGAGAGTTGTCTTCTTACCTGAAGATACCGAAATCTACGCTCTACAAGCTCGTTCGGGAAGGCAAAATCCCCTCCCAGAAGATTGGCCGCCATTGGCGCTTCCGGAAGGAAGCGATAGACCGCTGGCTGGAAGAGGCGCACGCCGATACGAAAGGCTGAAGAAACGAGTAATGAGGGCGCCCTTGGCGGATCAGGTTCTGCGAAAGATCGGCGAGGCTCGCGAGCTCTATTACCGTCTGATCCTTATGGTGGGACCGTCGGGAAGCGGGAAGACGCACGCACTGCAGCAGGTATCGGTCTCGACCTCCGCACCGCTCGTCAACGTTAATCTCGAGCTGTCTCGCCGGATGCTGGATCTGACCGAACGTAGGCGGGCCCTGCACGCTCCAAGGCTCTTGGGCGAAATCGTGGGCGAAGCCACAGGCGAGCTCGTTTTGCTCGACAACATCGAGATCCTTTTCGATGTCCACCTGAGGCAGGATCCTTTGCGTCTGCTGCAGGGATTATCCCGGAACAGGACGGTCGTGGCCGCCTGGAACGGATCCATCGCGGATGGTCACATGACCTACGCCGCGGCGGACCATCCCGAGTACCGCCGCTACCCGATGCACGATTTTCTGGTGGTGAATACCTCGGTGACGACATGAAGGAAACAAGAAGCGAATCTGCAAGGGGGAGTGTGCAATGAGGTATGCAGACCTGATCCAGTTCGAGCCCATCGAGTCCGTAGTCCAGCTTCGGGATGCAGATCAGGCCGCTGCCGCCCGCCAGTTGGTCAGCACCTATGTCATCTCCGACGAGATGGCTGAGAGGCTGACCGGCCTTGTGATCCCCCAGCTTCAGTTCGATCAGCCCGCCGATAACAAGGGGCTGCTCGTCGTGGGCAACTACGGCACCGGTAAGTCACACCTGATGTCGGTGATCTCCGCTATCTGCGAGCACTCTGACCTGCAGACCTATCTGGGCAACGCACAGGTGGCTGGGGCTGCGGAGCGGATCGCAGGCAAGTTCAAGGTGGTCCGCACCGAGATCGGGGCCACCACCATGTCGCTGCGGGATATCCTCACAGGCTCGCTGGAGGAAGCACTTTCCGCCATGGGCGTAAGCTACACCTTCCCCGATGCCAGCCAGGTTGCGAGCAACAAGCGGGCCTTCGAGGAGATGATGGCCGCGTTCCACGCAGAGTTCCCGGACCGTGGCCTGCTCCTGGTCGTGGATGAGCTGCTGGACTATCTCCGCACCCGCAAGGACCAGGAGCTGATCCTCGACCTCAACTTCCTGCGTGAGGTGGGTGAGTCTTGCCGAGACCTGCGCTTCCGCTTCATGGCGGGCGTGCAGGAGGCCATCTTCGACAGCCCCCGTTTCGCCTTCGTGGCCGATCAACTCCGCCGGGTCAAGGACCGCTTCGAACAGATCCTCATCGCCCGCAGGGACGTGAAGTTCGTCGTCGCCGAGCGCCTCCTCAAGAAGACCGGCGAGCAGCAGGCCAAGATCCGCGAGTACCTCACACCGTTCGCCAAGTTCTACGGCCACATGAACGAGCGGATGGACGAGTTCGTCCGCCTCTTCCCGGTCCATCCCGACTACATCGACACCTTCGAGCGCATCACGGCGGTGGAGAAGCGCGAGGTGCTCAAGACCATCTCTCTGGCCATGAAGAAGCTGCTCGACCAGGAAGTGCCGGAGGACCGCCCCGGTCTCATCGCCTACGACAGCTACTGGACTTCCTTACGCGAGAATCCCTCCTTCCGCGCCGTCCCAGACATCAAGGCGGTGATCGACTGCAGCCAGGTGCTGGAGTCCCGGATCGAGCAGGCCTTCACCCGGCCGGCGTACAAGCCCATGGCGCTCCGCATCATCCACGCGCTCTCGGTCCACCGGCTGACGACCGGAGACATCTACGCACCCTTAGGTGCCACGGCCGAGGAGCTGCGCGACGCGCTCTGTCTCTACCAGCCCGGCATCGAAGAACTGGGTGGAGACCCGGCCGACGACCTCCTTTCCCAAGTGGAAACGGTCCTGCGCGAGATCCACAAGACCGTCAACGGCCAGTTCATCTCCTCCAACCCGGACAACCGGCAGTTCTACCTGGATCTCAAGAAGACCGACGACTTCGACGCGCTCATCGAGAAGCGCGCCGAGAGCCTCGATGCCTCCCAGCTCGACCGCTACTACTACGAGGCCCTGAAACGGGTCATGGAGTGCACCGACCAGACCTACATCACCGGCTACAAGATCTGGCAGCACGAGCTGGAATGGCTGGAGCACAAGGCGGCAAGACAAGGATATCTCTTCTTCGGCGCTCCCAACGAGCGCTCGACGGCCGTGCCGCCCCGTGATTTCTACCTCTACTTCATCCAGCCTTTCGATCCATCGCACTTCAAGGACGAGAAGAAGGCGGATGAAGTGTTCCTTCGCCTGACCAACACGGACGAAGAGTTTCGGACCGCGCTGACGAACTACGCCGCGGCGCTGGACCTCGCGTCCACCTCGAGCGGCCACGCCAAAGCCACCTACGAGTCCAAGGCCACCGGATTCCTGCGGGACCTGGTGGGCTGGCTGCAGAAGCACATGACCGATGCCTTCGAGGTGACCTACCAGGGACGCACCAAGTCGCTGGTCGAATGGGCCAAGGGCAAGTCCATCCGCGAGCTGTCCGGGATCGCCTCCCACGAGCGGATCAACTTTCGCGACCTGGTGAACACCATCGCCGGCATCGTCCTGTCCGCACACTTTCAGGACCAGGCGCCCGAGTATCCCTACTTCTCGGTGCTCATCACGGGCCAAAACCGCGAGCAGGCGGCACAGGATGCCCTGCGCGCCATCGCCGGACAGAATCGCACCAAGCAGGCGACCGCCGTGCTCGACGCCCTGGAGCTCCTCGATGGCGAGCGGCTCGATCCGTACCGCTCCAAGTACGCGAAGCACATCCTGAACATCCTCAAGAAGAAGGGGCACGGCCAGGTGACGGGCCGCTCGGAGCTGATCCAGGAGGTCTACGGCGTCGAGTACTTCGCACCGGACAAGGGCTACCGCCTGGAGCCCGAATGGGCCGTCGTGGTCCTGGCCGCGCTGGTCTACTCCGGTGACCTGGTGCTCTCGATTCCCGGCAAGAAGTTCGACGCCACCGGGCTGCCGCAACTGGCTGCGACGAGCATCGACGAGCTGGTCCGCTTCAAGCACATCGAGCGGCCCAAGGACTGGAACTTGCCCGCGCTCAAGGCACTCTTCGAGCTGCTCGGGCTCACGCCGGGCATGGCGCAGCTCGTCACCCAGGGCAAGGAAGAGCCGGTCCAGCAGCTCCAGAAAGCCATCTCCGCGGTGGTGGAGAAGCTGGTCCTGGTCCAACAGAGCCTGCAAAGCGGCCTGCCGTTCTGGGGCAGGAACCTGCTCGCCGGGGAGGAAGCAGCCCAGCTGCGCGACCGGCTCGACCAGACCAAGACCTTCCTGGAATCCCTCCAGGCCTACTCCTCACCCGGCAAGCTCAAGAACCTACGCTACGACGCCCAGGAGGTGAAGCGTCACGAAGACGGCCTGAGGGCCCTCTCGGAGATCGAGTCCCTGCAGGAGCTGGTGAGCGACCTGGGCCCGGTGGCCTCCTATCTCTCCACCGCCGAGGCGGTCCTGCCCACGGACCACGAGTGGGTAGAGCGGATGAAGGCGACGCGAGATGCGGTGCTCGCGCAGGTGTCGGACCCGGCCCAGCGCACGTCCAGCGCTTTCCGCCAGCAGACCCTGCGCAAGCTTACCGACCTCAAGAAGTCCTACGTGCAAGCCTATCTCGCCATGCACACCCGGGCCCGACTGGGCGTGAACGAGGACAAGCGCAAGCGCGCGCTGATGGGCGACGAACGGCTCAAGACCCTCTCGAGGCTCTCCACCATCGACCTGATGCCGCGCCAGCACCTGACCGATTTCCAGAACCGCCTGGCCGGCCTGAAGAGCTGCTTCGCGCTCACCGAGCAGGACCTCATTGCTGCGCCGGTCTGCCCGCATTGCTCCTTCTGGCCCGGCACGGAGGGCGTGGGCGCACCTGCCGCGACCGTGCTCGAGCACCTGGACACGGAGCTGGACAAGCTCCTCGACGACTGGACCCAGACGCTGCTGGCCAACCTGGAGGACCCGACCACCCGCGGCAACCTCGACCTGCTCAAACCCGAGCCCAGGAAGCTGGCGGATGCCTTCCTCAAGGAACGCAAGCTGCCCGACGAACTGGGCCAGGATTTCATCCACGCCCTGCAGGAGGTGCTCTCCGGGCTGGTCAAGGTCGCGGTTACACCTGAGGATCTGCGCGCGGCCCTTCTCAAAGGCGGCTCACCGGCGACGCCGGCGGAGATGAAAAAACGCTTCGAGGAATACCTCGATGAACTCACCAAGGGCCATGAGCCTGGTAAGGTGAGAATTGTGCTGGAGTGACCGTGAATCGGAAAGAAATCGAACAAATCGCTCTGCAGGGTGAATCCGAAGCCGTAGAGCTCAAGAAATCCACGGCACAGCTCCGCCGGGCGATGGAGACACTCTGCGGCATGCTCAACGGCCACGGCGGCCGTGTGCTGTTCGGTATCACACCCCAGGGACAGATCGTTGGGCAGACGGTTACCGACAAAACTTTACGGGAGGTGGCCGATCAGCTCAGGCGTTTCGAACCTCCGGGCACCATTGCCCAGACACGCATTGCCCTCGGGGACGGTAAGGAGGTGCTGGTGCTGGAGGCGCAGCCGGATCCTACCCGGCGCCCCTACGTCTTCGACGGCCGGCCTTATCAGCGGGTGGGTCCCACCACCTCCGTGATGCCCCAGGAAACCTACCAGCGGCTTCTGGCGGAACGTCCCGACAGCCGCACCCGCTGGGAAACGCTTCCTGCCGAGGGATACGGCTTGGCCGACTTCGACCAGGAGGAGATCCTGCGTACCGTGCGCCTGGGCATTGCTGCCGGCCGCGTACCAGAATCGACTGGCAGTGACATTCCCGACATCTTGCGTCGGTTGGGATTGATCAAGGACGGTCGACTGAACAATGCAGCCATTGTTCTGTTTGGCACCCGTTTCCTACCTGACTATCCCCAATGCCAGCTACGCATGGCCCGCTTCCGCGGGGTGGACAAATCGGAGTTCCTCGATCAGCGCCAGATCGAGGGGCATGCCTTTGCCCTGCTCGACGAGGCTATGCTGTTTTTGCGCCGTCACCTTCCGGTGGCGGGCCGGATCGTGCCCGGCCTGTTCGAACGGGAGGACGAGCCGCTGTTTCCGCTGGAGGCCCTTCGGGAGGCGCTGGTCAATGCCTTCTGCCACCGGGACTACACCATCGCAGGCGGGGCGGTGAGTCTTGCAATCTACGACGACCGTTTGGAGATCTGGAGTGACGGCACGCTGCCCGCCGGGCTTACACCGGACAATCTCAAGCGGGACCACCCGTCGAAGCCGCGCAATCCGCTGATCGCCAAGGTGTTCTATCTTCGCGGCGTCATCGAGCGCTGGGGGCGTGGCACACAAAAGATCGTGGAGTTGTGCGTCAAGGCCGGCCACCCAGAACCCGAGTTTGGCGAACAGGCCGGCAGCGTCTGGGTGCGCTTTCTACCCAGCGGCTACATCGCCCCGCATCGCGTAGCGCATGACCTCACCGAGCGACAGCGGGAGATCCTGCACGTCTTGTCCAAAAAACCGTCTATGCCCCTGCGTGAGATTCGTTCCAGGTTGGAGAATCCGCCGTCTGACCGGAGGCTTCGCGAGGAGCTTTTGCACCTGAAGAAGCTGGGCTTGGTGTCGTCGTCGGGGCATGGCCGGGGAGCCGCCTGGTCATTGGTGAGGCATGAAAATGAATAAGGCGGAGAATAAGGCGGTAATAAGGCGGCCCCATTCCGCCTTATCCAGCCAAAAGGAGTGAAGTTCGCATGAACCGCCAAGACAACCTTTTTGAAAACCAGGAACCCAAAACCAGGAACCAGGAACCGGTCGAATGTCTTGGCAAGACATTCGACTCCGACGAGGCGCGGCGGGAGCACTTCCTCCGCCTCTTGCGCGACATGCTTACAGAACTCCACGCCAAGCTCGGCGGTGTGCCCTTCACCACGGTGGACGACGCGGTGGAGCGGATGCAGTCGGTCGAGCACTGGCCGATGGGGGATGAGACGCGTCTGCGTGAGCTGGCCGGGCGCATGCGCCATGCCGACTCAAGCAAGGACCTGCTCCAGCGCTGGAAGGACGAGGTCGGCTTCCCGAACGGGGAGATCGAGGACATCCTGAACCTCTCCGATCCACCCTATTACACGGCCTGCCCGAACCCCTTCATCGCGGACTTCATCGAGCACTACGGCAAGCCGCACGACCCGAACTTGCCTTACAGCAAGGAGCCGTTTGCAGTCGATGTGAGCGTGGGAAAGACCGACCCGATCTACAAGGCCCACGCGTACCACACGAAGGTGCCGCACCGGGCCATTGTGCCCTCCATCCTCCACTACACGAAGCCAGGCGACGTAGTGCTCGACGGCTTCTGCGGCTCCGGCATGACCGGCGTGGCGGCGCAATGGTGCGGCTCGGCGCCGGATGACGTCCGGCGGGACATCGAAGCAGCCTGGAGCAAGGAGGGCCGGGACAAGCTGGCCTGGGGCCCGCGCCGCGTGGTGCTCGGCGACCTGGCGCCGGCGGCCACCTTCATCGCCGCCAACTACAACCTGCCCTTCGACGTGAAGGCCTTCGCCCGCGCCGCCCGGCGGATCCTCGACGAGGTCGAGCAGGAGATCGGCTGGATGTACGAGACGCGGCACACCGACGGCACGACGAAAGGACGCATCGAGTACACCGTCTGGAGCGAGGTCTTCACCTGCCCGGACTGCGCCGGCGAGGTGGTGTTCCTGGAAGAAGCGCTGGACCCGGAGACCAAACGGGTGAAGGACACCTTCCCCTGCCCGCATTGCGGGGCCGAACTTACCAAGAAACGACTGGAACGCCTCTATGAAACCCGGATTGATAAGGCCCTGAACACCACCATTCGCACGCCCAAGCGCAAGCCGGCTCTCATTGTCTACAAAGTCGGAAAGACTCGCCACGAAAAGAAGCCGGATCAGGCCGACATCGAAACGCTTGCCCGAATAGAATCACTTCCCTGGCCATCGGAGATTCCAACGGATGCCTTGCCCTACATGCACATGACTCATGAGCGGGCGCGGATGGACAGCGCAGGCATCACCCACATCCACCACTTCTTCCTTCCCCGTGCCGCCCACGCCCTGGCGGCGCTCTGGCGCAGGGCCCTGGCCTGGCCGGACCGGCGCATCCGGCAGATGCTGTTGTTTTTTGTGGAGCAGGGACTTTGGACGGCGTCTGTTCTCAATCGATTCCGCCCAACCGGATATTCACAGGTAAACCAATATATGACCGGCGTATATTACGTCGCTTCGCAACATTCGGAGTGTAGCCCTTGGTACATTCTCGAAGGCAAGTTGGACCGGCTAGTGCAGGCTTTTCGTGGCCATTTGATCGAGAGCGGCAGCGCTATCATCACCACTGCTACCGCTGCACACGTCGACCTCCCTACCAACAGTATCGACTACATCTTCACCGACCCGCCGTTCGGGGAGAACATTTACTACGCCGACCTGAACTTCCTCGTCGAATCCTGGCACCGGGTGCTGACGAATGCCACGCCGGAGGCCATCGTGGACAAGGCCAAGCGGAAGGGGCTGCCGGAGTACCAGCACCTGATGCAGCGGTGCTTCGAGGAGTATTACCGCGTCCTGAAGCCCGGCCGCTGGATGACGGTGGTATTCCACAATTCCCGCAATGCCGTCTGGAACGCCATCCAGGAGGCGATGCTGGCAGCAGGCTTCGTGGTGGCGGACGTGCGCACGCTGGACAAGCAACAGGGCTCCTACCGTCAGGTGACCAGCACGGCCGTCAAGCAGGACCTGGTCATTTCGTGCTACAAACCGAACGGGGGCCTGGAAGAGCGCTTCAAGCGTGAAGCCGGCACCGAGGAAGGCGTTTGGGATTATATACGTGCTCATTTAGGGAAATTAGCGCCACCAACAATTAAGAACGGGAGCATGGAGATCAATCCTGAGCGCATGAACTACCTGCTCTTCGACCGCATGGTGGCATTCCACGTCCAGCGTGGAGTGACGGTGCCGCTTTCCGCGGCGGAGTTCTACGCCGGTCTCGCCCAGCGCTTTCCGGAGCGCGACGGGATGTACTTCCTACCCGGGCAGGTCGCGGAGTACGACAAGAGGCGCATGAAGGTGAAGGAGGTCCTGCAGCTTGAGCTGTTCGTCACCGACGAAGCCTCCGCCATCCAGTGGCTCAAGCAGCAGCTCACCAGGAAGCCGCAGACCTTCCAGGAGCTTCATCCGCAGTTTCTCAAGGAGATTGGAGGCTGGCAGAAGCACGAGAAGCCGCTCGAGCTGTCCGAGCTGCTGGAACAGAACTTCCTCCGCTACGACGGCAAGGGTCCGATTCCGAAGCAGATCGTTTCCTGGATGCGTCAGAGCGCGGAGCTTCGGAAGATCATCGATGAGCAGCTTGCGTCTGGACAGGCTCAAGAGGATGACAGCGGACTCGTGACCCGTGAGCCACGACTCATCGACCGCGCGAAAGCGCGCTGGTACGTCCCGGACCCGAACAAGGCCGGCGACCTGGAGAAGCTCCGCGAGCGGGCCCTGCTGCGCGAGTTCGAGGAGTACCGCGAGTCCAGCTCGAGGCGCCTGAAGGTGTTCCGCCTCGAGGCCGTCCGCACCGGCTTCAAGAAGGCATGGCAGGAACGGGACTACGCCACCATCATCGCCGTGGCGCGCAAGATCCCCGAGAACGTCCTCCAGGAAGACCCCAAGCTCCTCATGTGGTACGACCAGGCGCTAACCCGAATGGACGGCGTATGAGTGGTGACTATCTGGATCAAGAGCTCAAGACGTTCTATGAGGAGGGCGCGGCCGTCTACGCGCACCCGGTAGCCGTAGCCTGTGGCCGCATCTACCGGGCGCGGAACGTGCAGGAACTCCTGGATGCCTGCCTGCGGGCCGGGGAGATCCTCACCCGCTATCTGGCCGGGGTCGCCCTGTGCTCTTTTGCCGCACGCGAGGATGACGGGCAGAAAAACCTGACGCCCTTGAACGGCAACCTGGCCTGGGGCCATTTCCTTCAGGTCATCCAGGAGGTAACAAGGGCCGGGATCGAGCACCCTGCCAAGCCTCATCTCGACGCCGGTTTTCTACCCCGCAAAGGAATGAAGGCCGGAACGGCTCCTACGGAAGCGGCTCTGGTTCAGCTGCTCGAACTCCGAAACAGATTAGGGCATGATCTGCGTTCGATCACGATAGAAAAGGCCACAGTCCTTCTCCGGCAAGAGACTCCCGAACGTAAGCTCAGAGAGGCTCTTCGGGGTGTCAAGGCCTTGATCGAAGCTCCACTGTTCCTTGTAGAAGAGCAAACCCTGGAGGACGACAGGATCATCGCGACGATGCTCCTGCTCATGGGCGAGTCGTCCGATCCGCCACCCGAGAGATGCGCCCTGAAGAGAGGTCTAAAGAAAAAGCGTCATCCCTATGTAGCGCTGATGGACCGGGCCATCTGGCTCTGGCCCTTCCTCCTGTGGGAACTCGTAGAAATCCGCCAGAACTACCGGCTTTTCTTTCTCGACCTGCTGAAACCACAACAAGCCGTATACAAATCGCTTGACGGTGATCGCCATGAGGGAGATGCCGCACACAGCGAGGCCATACAGGCTCTTCTGGAGGGACAACGACGGCCGGCGGAACAACTGCTTCTGGAAAACGGAGCAACGCTTGAAAAGCAATGGCGCATCGAGCAAAAAAAACGCTTCGCGGCCCTCCGGGCGGTAGGCGGCGCGATTCCCTGGGAGGCTCTGGATGAGGAACGCGTCCGGTGGTTCGCTCACCGCCTCGACCCGGAGGCCCCGGTCTCCCCTCGGGAGGTAATCCAAGAAAAGCTTTTGGACGGCCGAACACAGATTGATGCCCAGGAAGCACAACAGTTAATCCTGCTGCTGGGAAAGGCGAGGGAGGTCAAACAACACCTTCGCAGACCCCTCCTGGATCTGCGAGCCCGTACGGGCGCTTCGGCCCGTTGGGATGAGCGGGAGGTGATCGAGGACGACAACCTGCTGGGCGCCCTCAACAGGGCCGTCGACTTCCTGTGCAGGCATATCAACAACGAGGAACTGTCCGTAACGAACCTCTCGGCCACCGCTGGATCACCGGACTACATCGCTGTTAGAGAGGCCCTCATAAACCTTTTCATTCATCAAGACTACAGCGATTCGAGTGCGCCCGGACAGATCACAATAGAGCCGGACCGTACCATATTGTTCAATCCGGGCTTTTCTCTGGTGGATGCTCAGGGGCTTAAAGAGGGAAACAAGAGCCAGTCCCGCAATCCCATCATCGCACGAGCTTTTCGGCTGCTGGGTTTTGCCGAACTAGCAGGCTCGGGGTTGCTCGCCTTGCACGAAGCATGGAACAAAGCCAAACGGCGCCCGCCCGAGATCTTCTCAGACCGCAAAGCCAACAATTTCACGGTAAAGTTGGACTGGAGACCTGTCGAAGAAGATGTAGATCATTTCTGGAAACGAAACCTAGGGGTATCCGTTTCAAAGGAAGAGGCAGCTGTTCTTCAATTACTTGGTTTGCCCAAGCTGAGAGACGAAGTTGTATCTAGCATGGGCCTTTCCTCGGAGAGGGCCTGCGCCATCCTTGATCGCCTTGAACGCCAGGGTTTGGTGCTGCGTGAAGGTGATACCTTCCAGATGAGGGATGATCTACGCGATCTCGTGAGACGACGACAACAGGCGCCGGAATGACGGAGCAAGCAGCACGTGAAGGCGCGTGGTACTACAGCCCCGAGCACGGAGAGCTCTGCCGGGTCATCGAGACTCAGACGCTCTGGGGCGAGACCGTCTGCCGTGTCTGGCTGCCGGGCAAGGATACCGTCGTGCGGTTGCCCGCCACGCGCCTCCGGCCCGTGCAGGAGGCAAGTGTCGGCCCCGTGGACGGGATCGCTTATCTCGCCGCCGCGGCGCGGGTCGCCGATGCGCTGACCCAGGACGTCCTGCTTGCGCCCATCGAATCGTCCGTCATCCCGCTGCCGCATCAGATTCGAGCGCTCTCCAGGGCCATGTCGGGCGACCGCGTGCGCTATCTCCTGGCAGACGAGGTGGGCCTCGGCAAAACCATCGAGGCAGGTCTCATCATGCAGGAGCTCAAGCTCCGGGGCCTGGTGAGGCGGACGCTGGTGATCGCCCCGAAAGGCCTGGTGACCCAATGGGTGGCGGAGATGCGCACCCACTTCGGGGAGGAGTTCCGCCTGCTCATCCCGAGCGACTTCTCCGCCTACCGCCGCATCGCCCAAGAAGACAACCTCTGGCAGAGCCATCCACAGGTGGTCTGCCCCATAGACTCTGTGAAGCCCCTGGACGGCCGGCGCGGCTGGTCGAGGGATCAGGTGGCCGAGTACAACCGGGAGCGCTTCGAGGACCTGATCTCCGCCGGCTGGGACCTGGTCATCGTGGACGAGGCCCATCGCCTGGGTGGGAGCACGGACCAGGTGGCCCGCTACAAGCTCGGCCAGGGGCTGGCCGAGGCCGCGCCCTACCTGCTCCTGCTTTCCGCCACGCCGCACCAGGGCAAGACCGACGCCTTCCGCCGGCTGATCTCCCTGCTCGACGCCCAGGCCTTCCCCGACGTGACCAGCGTGACAAAGGAGCGGGTACAGCCCTACGTCATCCGCACGGAGAAGCGCCGCGCCATCGACGCACAAGGCAAGCCGCTTTTCAAACCCCGGCGCACGGAGCTTGCGCCGGTCTCCTGGGAGGATCGCCACCGGAACGGGCGGCTGCTTTACGAGGCGGTCACCGAATACGTGCGCGAAGGCTACAACCAGGCCGTGCGCGAGAAGCGCAGCTACATCGGTTTCCTCATGATCCTGATGCAGCGCCTGGTGGTCTCCAGCACCCGCGCCATCCGCACCACCCTGGAGCGGCGCCTCGAAGCGCTCGAGGCCCCACAGGAACAGCTCACACTCTTCCCGCAGCTCAGCGAGGAGGACTGGGCCGATCTGGACGGCCAGGAGCAGATGGACACGCTGCTCAAGACCCGTCTCACCGCCCTGAAGAATGAACGGGTCGAGGTGAAGCTGCTCCTGGAAGCGGCCAAGCGCTGCGAAAGCCAGGGCCCGGACGCCAAGGCCGAAGCGCTCCTGGACTGGATCTACCGCCTCCAGGCCGAGGAAGGCGACCCGGATCTCAAGGTGCTGGTGTTCACCGAGTTCGTGCCGACCCAGGAGATGCTTATGCGATTCCTGACCGAGCGCGGCTTCGAGGTGGTGTGCCTCAACGGCTCCATGGACATGGAGGAGCGCAAGCGGGTCCAGGACGCATTCGCCAAGGATGCCCGCATCCTCATCTCGACGGACGCCGGCGGCGAGGGGCTCAACCTCCAGTTCTGTCATGTGGTCATCAACTACGACATCCCCTGGAACCCGATGCGCCTGGAACAACGCATCGGCCGGGTGGACCGCATCGGCCAGACCCACACCGTGCGCGCCATCAACTTCGTGTTCGAGGACTCGGTCGAACACCGTGTCCGCGAGGTCCTGGAGGAGAAACTGGCGGTCATCTTCGAAGAGTTCGGCATCGACAAGACCGGTGACGTGCTCGACTCTGCCCAGGCGGAGAGAATCTTCGATGATCTGTATGTGGAAGCCATCCTCAATCCTGATGTGGTGGAGACCAAGGTCGACGAGGTCCTGAAAAGCATCCAGGAGCAGGCCCGGGAGTCCCGGCAGAGCGCTTCCGTGCTCGGCTCTACCAAGGATCTGGACCCTAGCGAGGCCCAGCAGCTGCTGGGCCACCCGCTCCCGCATTGGGTGGAGCGCATGACGGTAAGCTACGTGCGGGCCCACGGCGGCAAGGCTGAGAGAAGGAATGGCGCCTGGGATCTCACTTGGCCGGGCGGCGAGCGACTGACCAATGTCGTCTTCACCAGCAAGGAGGCTGAAGAGAAGCCTCTGAGCCGCCACTTGACGCTGGAAGATCCCAAGGTGCGTGGGCTGGCCATGCGCCTTCCTCCCTTTGCCCCGGGACAACCGGTCCCGGTCATCACGCTTCCTGGCCTTGCCCCAGAGATCATGGGTTTCTGGTCGCTCTGGCGAATCTCGATCTCGACCGCCGACTGGAACCGTCGTCGGATCATGCCTTTGTTCCTGGCCGACGACGGTCGGGTTTTCGCGGCGACCGCCCGGCACATTTGGGATCTACTGCTGGTAACGAAGCCCACGATCCTTACGTCTTTGGACGTCGAGACCTCGCATCAAGCCTTCGAGCGACTCCGGGAGGCGGCAGAACAACAGGGGAAGACGATTTACGACGAGCTGGTGCAGGCTCACCGGGAGCGTCTTGCTCGGGAGCGTGAGAAGGGCCAGTACGCCTTCGCTGCGCGACGTAGAGCCATCGAGCGCATTGGACTGCCCCAGGTCCGTAACCATCGCCTGAGTCTCTTGGAGCAGGAGGAACGCAGCTTTAGGAAAGACATCGAAAGAAAAGAACAAATATTGCCAGAAATGGTACCTGTACTCATTGTCCGCGCGGAGGAATGTGATCATGACTAGCCGTTTTGTCGCACTACCAGTTGGGCAAGGTGATGCGTTCTACCTTCAAAGGAACGATATACATATATTGGTTGATGGAGGAAGAAGTGGGCGAGCGATATCCGGATTGCTGAAAAGCCATACCGATGCAGATCACCTCGATATCGTTGTCTGCACGCACAATGACGCTGATCATGCGGAAGGATTGATCGGTTTACTTGAAGAGCTTCCAGTACCCGTCCACGAGGTATGGCTCCCGGGAACGTGGGTATGGCGGTTTGAGGATCTTGTGGTAAATCCTGCAGGCTTTTTTTACGAATTGGCGGAGAACATAGAAAGTGTTCACGAAGTCTTTCACACTCTTGAAGATTATTATGAGCGCCGAGAGCGGAGGATTGAATCTGAAGAAAGTTCGGAGGTTCTACGTGATACCGAGATTGGTACCGATGTTAGTGAATGGTTTTTAAATATTCTGAATGAGCAACACCCTTGGCAGTATGCTCCGTGGGTAGGAGGGCCAGGTTGGGAGTTGCTTTATGTTTTTCGTTATTTTAGTTATTTGTTAAAAATATCGTTAAAAAGATCGCTTGTGCTCGACTGTTTAGATGCTGCGCATCGCATTAAGAAGATAGCTGAGGCCGCACTCAATGCTGGAGCAAAAATTCGCTTGTTTGAGTTCACGCAGGATATACAAAAGGTCCGGGGTGGTTCTTCTGATCTTGAACCAGTTAATTCGCGAGAGGTATTTCCCCAGAAGAGAAAAATTTCCGCGCTTGATTATTTGGCCCTAACCAAGACTAATCGCGAGTCATTGGTTTTTTGTGCCCCCGGGTGTTCTGGGCGCGAAGCTCCTGCTGTCCTTTTTGGAGCTGACAGCGACTTCGCCTGCGGGCTGACCCACGTGCCAAAGCTGTCGACTAACATTATTATAACAGCGCCACACCACGGGTCAGAGTCGAATGCGGCAGCGTATCAGGCTGTATTGAAATGGATTGACCAGCCTTCGGATGCGCTATGGGTTCGTAGTGATTGTAAAAGTAGGTCGCGTCCCGGATCATCCTTCAAAGGCCAACCGCAACGCTTCTGCACGCTATGCACCCCACCGCATCACCCAAAGCAAGCAGTGGTTTTTAATGGTAGCCAATCCAGATGGCAACCTACATCTGGTACACGGCGATGCTCTTGCACATGAGTTGGCGTGACCAAATCCTGAGTGAGTTCACACCCCGGGTCGCCCGGCTTACCCTGGTTGCGGATCCGGACGGCCTGCTCCTTGAAGAAGGTGTCCTCGAAGGGATCCGGGAACGGGGCTTTGAGCTGATCCCGTTCGAGGACACGATAGCCTTTCGCTATGCCTACGAATCCAAGTTCCGATCCCGCTGGGACCGTGGCGAGGAAACCGATCTGGTGGTGCTGAGATCGGCCTCACACGATCTCGATGCCTTGCCCTACGACCTGCTGCAGGCTGGCCGCAAGCTCTCGTTCAACCTCGGCGATCTCTTCCCGAATCTCAGCTATCCCGTGGTCGCGGCGCTGGACCGGGCTGATCTCGACGCCTTGTTCGATGCGCAATTGAGGCACGCGCCGGGGCAGCTCGGCGACAACGCTACGAAGGAGTTCGTCCTTCGTCATGTGTTCGAGATCGCGCCGGAACTCATCAAAGAGCCTAAGGACCTACTCCGGGTCTTGCTGCGCCGCCATTACCGCGGCCAACGAATCCCGGCCATCCTCGATGAGCGTTTTATCCAGGTGCTTCGTCAAAACGGCCTGTTCGAGGATTGGCCTCTGGAAGCCATCATTCCGGACGCGCAAGCATTCTTTGCGTTCCTGCAGGAATGCTGGCCTGTGTTCCTGGATTCGCTCGCAAAGCCGAAGGACGATGCCGTCCACGAGGACGCGGCGGACTACGGCTTCGAGTTCTCAGGACCGACGCTTTTGCCTTTCGACCACCACGATGTCCGCATTTACATCGACAACCTTTTCCTAGAGAGCATGCTTCAGCCTGTTCCCTACGAGCAATCGCAAGCGCTCGTCAAGAACAAGAAGTGGAAGTGGGTCGCTTGCGGCATTCAAATCTCTCCCGAGGAGGACCGTCGCAGCCGCATGGAGGGGTTGCTGGATTCCATAGAGAAGACGATCCCCACGGTGGAGGCGTGTCACGGGGAGTGGCTACATTTCGCCTACCGGTGGGCGGAACTCGTCGCTTTGGAGCTGGAACCGAATACCATCCTACTGGAAGAATACCGAGAGCGCCTTCATGCTCTGAGATCCCGGATCGATTCTGCGCTCACCGGTTGGGTGGTGAAGCGCTACGCGAGCCTGATCAACCTTCCGCCCGCGCCGCCGGTGATGCTGCATCACATCCCGCGGTTCCTCGCCCGAAGCCTCGGAGACGACCGGCGCACGAAGATCGCTTTTCTGCTGGTGGACGGCCTCGCCCTGGACCAATGGATCGCCTTGCGCGAGGTGCTCGGAGAGCTGGATTCGAAGCTGCGGTTCCGTGAGAACGCCGTTTTCGCCTGGATTCCCACCATCACCTCGGTTTCCCGGCAGGCCGCCTTTGCCGGCAAGCCGCCAATCTACTTCCCGGCGAGTATCCATACCACAGACAAGGAGCCGGGCCTTTGGACGCAGTTCTGGGTCGATCAAGGGCTGACGCAGCATGAGGTGGCTTACGCCAAGGGTCTGGGCGACGGGGACTTGGACGAGGTCCCCGAGCTACTGAGCCGGCCCAGGCTACGTGTCGTCGGATTGGTCATCGACAAGGTCGACCGGATCATGCACGGCATGGAGCTGGGTGCGGCGGGGATGCACAACCAGGTTCGGCAATGGGCCAGGCAGGGATTCATGCGGGACCTTCTCGGCCTGCTTCATGACCGCGGTTTCCAAGTCTACCTTGCCTCGGACCACGGCAACATCGAGGCGAAAGGCGCAGGAAGGCCTGCCGAAGGGGCGGTTGCGGACCTGCGCGGCGAGCGCGTGCGTGTCTACTCCGATCCCAGGCTCAGGACGGGGATCAAGGAGCGATTCCCGGAGTCCTTGGAGTGGCCGTCGGTGGGCCTCCCAGAGGACTACCTTGCCCTCATCGCTCCGAACCGGGCTGCTTTCGTGCGGGCGGGTGAAACCCTCGTCGGTCATGGTGGCATTAGTGTCGAGGAATTGATCGTCCCGCTCGTTCAAGTTGGGAGGAGAGAGAAATGAATGAACGTAACGACTACTACATATACGCTCTAAAGGACCCTCGCCGCTCACCGGCTCAACCATTCTATATTGGGAAAGGGGTGGGATCCCGGCGGTATGACCATCTCAAAGTCGATGATGGGTCCGAGAAATCGAAGCGAATTCGTGAGATCCAAGACGAAGGCTTTGATGTCATCGTGTCCGTATTGGTAGACAATTTGACGGAGAGTCAGGCTCTAAGACTCGAAGCGGAACTCATAGCAGCATTTGGCACATTAGATGCTGGGGGAATATTGTTGAACAAAGTGCTACCCACCGGGTTGGGTAAGAAGTCTAGGCATGGGCTGAATATCCCATCTGGGGTCAAAGAAAAAGCACAAATCGGTCTTGGATTGATAAAGGAGGCAGTTCTGGAACTTGCTCAAGCGAACCCCAACGGTATTACTAACTCGGAGACAGCAAGCGTGCTGGGGCTACGTAGTGATTATGGAGGAGGCTCTAAAGACTACCTCAGCTACAGCATTCTCGGGTTACTTATGCGGGATGGTAAGATCCAGCGTGTCCTTGGGACACGCAGACATATCGCTACGGTTAAATGACTCCGACGACTAGGTATCACCAGATTGGTTTCAGCCAGCGGATCCGCCTTGAATGGCTGGGGCGAACGGCTAACCTAGTGCTTGCCGGGAACGACGAGGCGTCCATCTACAACGCCCTCCAAGAGCTGCTCGAAGACAAGCTGTCTGTCGGCGGGAATGCCAAACGCAGCAATCGGGAGAAGGTGATCACCATCCTGATGAAGATCTGGGTGCGCCCCCCGCGCGACCTCTATCCCCTTCAGCGGGAAGGCCTCAAGCTTCTCTCACACCTGCCGCGTGAGGACCATATCGCGGTCCACTGGGGCATGGCCATGGCGGTTTATCCGTTCTGGGGGGCCGTAGCAGCCCATGTGGGGCGACTACTCAGGCTCCAGGGAACGGCCGCAGCCAGCCAGGTACAGCGCCGTGTGCGGGAGCAATATGGGGAACGCGACACGGTATCCAGAGCGGCACGACGGGTGCTGCGTAGCTTCGTCGATTGGGAGGTCCTGAAGGAAACATCGGAAAAAGGCATCTATACCGCTGGGCTTTCGCGCACCTTGACTCAGGTGGAGGTTATCGCCTGGTTGGCCGAGGCCTTCTTGCACGCTCATCGGGGCGGTTCGGTGGCTCTGAGAACGGTCCTTGATTCCACGAGCCTGTTCCCGTTCCGCCTGAGCCCTATTTCCGCGACTCATCTAGTCGCGGTATCCGGGCGGCTCGATGTACTTCGACACAGCCTTGACCAAGACTTGATCATGCTCCGCACGGAAAGCCTGCCAGCGGCGAAGGAAGGCGAATCATGACGCTCTTGCAATCCGCATCCCAGAAGCGCCGAGTGGTTCAAAAGGTGTAATTACAACGGTTTGGTGGACGCTTTTCGCAACACCACCGCCACCTCCTTCGGACCAAGCCCCTCGCAACTTTCCGAGTTCACGTAGCCGAGTGAGGAATGTAGCCGCCTGTGGTTGTAGAACGCTTCTAGATACTCGAAGAGGGTGCTCCTCGCTGCTTCGCGGGTTAGGAAGCGGCAGGCATGGACGAGCTCGACCTTCAGCGGCCACGAAGCTCTCGGAGACGGCGCTCTGTCCAGCGCCGAGCTGCCCTTCCCATCGAAGGAACGATGCCGGCTTTCTCCAACCTCTTGCCGAACGACAGCGTCGTATACTGCGCCCCGCGGTCGGAGTGGTGAACGAGCCCAGCGGCGGGTTTCCTTCTCCACACGGCCATTTCCAAAGCGTCGACCACAAGCTCCGTTCGCAGATGAGATGCCATAGACCAGCCGACGATCCTTCTCGAATAGACATCGAGCACAAAAGCCAGGCGGAGGAAGCCTTCGTCCGTTTTGACGTAAGTGATGTCCGTCGTCCAGAGCCTGTCTGGGGCGGTAGCGGCGAAGTTCCGACCGACGAGGTCCGGAGCAGCTACAGCGCAGGATCGCGACGGCTCGTTCTCTTCTTCCGGCTGCACATGCAACCTTGAAGGCTAGCTCCTCTCATCAGGCGAGTCACCCGCCTGTGGCCGCAGCGCACTCCGAGAGAGCGCAGCTCGGCGTGCACCCATGGATAGCCGTAGGTTTCGCAGCTCCTGTGGTGAACATCGTGGATCTTCTCGGTGAGCGCGGCATCCTCGCGACTCCGCCTCAAAGGCGGCCTACTCTTCCAGGCGTAGTAGCCACTCTTTGAAACGCCGACCATCTTGCACAACAGCGACACCAGGAAGCGCGCCCTCTCCACATAGACGAACCTGAAAACGGCTTACCGACCCCCGATCTCCTCCCTGGCGAAGAAGGTGGTTGCTTTTTCTTAGGATCTCTTTCTCGTGGCGCAGCACTTTAACTTCTCGGCGAAGCCTGCGGAGTTCCTCTCGCTCGTCAGTGTTCAGGCCCTCGCGCTCGCCCTCGTCGATCTCGTCCTACTTGACCCAGTTGCGTAAGGTCTTAAGGCGCTAACGCCGAGTTCGTTGGCTACCCTGGGTATGGGGTGATCCTCATCCGAAGCTCGCACCAGCCGGATGGCCTCGCGGCGGAATCCGGTGGGTATGGTGGTTGGGTTCTCGGTATCCTTTCTCCTCTTCGTGTACCTCTGTTGCCAAGTCTCTACCAGTCCACCCAACCGTAGCAAGTCCACCACCTCCCGCTTCGCCCTGTCTTTAACACACGTTTTGCCCGCCACTAGGAGGCTACCGCAGGGCGGCGGGGACGGCTAAAGCCGCCCTGATGGATGTCAAGGGGCCTCCATACCGGCCGTGCCCTGCCCCTTGACATCCCCGCCGCCCGCACCCTTACGCCCCCAGGCGGGCAAAACATGATCTCTGGCGGCGTAACATCCGGCCCCTTCTTCTCCGTTCCCCCTCGGTGGGGCGGTGGCCTTCGCGGGTTCCCGGCACGGCTCCCCGTTTCCCGTGGCCCCGGTGGTCTCGACGGTCCTCTCCGCCGGCGGCTCCGTGCGCGTCGGCTGTGCTCCCGGCGTCGATGCCGCCGTCCGCTCCTGCTGTCCCTCGGTGGTCGTGCTGCGGGCCTCTTTCTTTCCCGGACCATCTCGTGCACGCCTTGCTGCTCGCACCCGTGCGGTGGTCGCCGGTGCTTCTGCCCTCGCCGTCTTCCCGCCCACCGGCGGCGTGCTTGACCCCGGCTCCACTCTCGCTATCCGGTGTGCCATCATCACCTCCTCCGGCTTGTCTGTCTGGTGCGCGGGTCCTCGTCCCTCGGTACCCGCGTCCTGGTCTCCCCTGGGCCTGGCAGGTCTGTCGGGCTGGGTATGCTGGCCCGAGCCTCGTCTCTCATTCTGACCGCCAAGCTTTTCGCACTTGTCTGATCGCTAAAGTTCTGGAACGAAGATAACGACAACTACGACAACCTCTTTATACAGTGGGCGGGCATTAGGCTTGCGGCCGTGTAAACTGGACGCAAGGGATGCAACTTTGTGTCATCTCGCTGTAGCGGGAAGAACTTAGGTAAGAGCGGGGAGGTAGAGTGGGCCGGCTACTTCACAAGACTGACCTGGGGGCGTACTACCTGGGCGACTCTGTCGAAGTGCTAGGTACCGAACTGGGTGAACGGCTCCGCGGCCGGGTGCAGCTGATCCTCACATCGCCGCCCTTCCCCCTCAATAGGAAGAAGAGCTACGGTAACCGTGATGGGGAAGAGTACAAGGAGTGGTTCACATCCCTCGCGCCGCTGTTCTCCGAGCTCCTCACCGAGGATGGGTCCATCGTCATAGAGATGGGCAACTCGTGGATGCCAGGGCGCCCCGTGCAGTCGCTCTTGCACCTGGAGTCTTTGATCGGCTTCGTGAGCAACCCGGAAGCAGACCTTAGACTCTGCCAGCAGTTTGTCTGCTTCAACCCTTCCAGGCTGCCGTCCCCCGCGGAGTGGGTCACCATCAGGCGCATCCGGCTCACCGACAGCTACACCCACCTGTGGTGGATGGCGAAGACGGACTTCCCAAAGGCGGACAATCGTAAGGTGCCCCGTCCCTACAGTGACAGCATGAAGGCGCTCCTCAAGCGTCGCAAGTACAACGCCGGCAAACGCCCCTCTCAGCACGGCATCAGCGAGAATAGCTTCTTGACCGACCATGGCGGGAGCATCGCCCTCAACCTCTTCGAGTTGGAGCCTATGGACGAGGATCGAGAGGTGCGCTTGCCCAACGCTTTTAGCGCCTCCCACACGACCTCCAACGACTTCTTTTTCAGGATGTGCCGGGAGCGCGGGATCACGCCGCATCCGGCACGTATGCCGGTGGGTTTGGCGTCCTTCTTTATCGAGTTTTTGACGGATCCTGGAGACCTGGTCCTCGATCCGTTCGCCGGCAGCAACACCACAGGATTTGCGGCCGAGGCCCTGCGGCGCAGATGGACCTCCATCGAGATCAAGGAGGACTACGCCGAGCAGTCCCGGATTCGCCTCCAAGACCCCGTGCTGAAGGAACCGCTCGCTACGCGAGCCGAGGAGGAATAGCCGTGGTCGAACTAAGCTTCACCAACGAGATAGCCAAGATAGCGTCCACCGACCTGTTCAGGCGCAACAGCGACGGCGAGCTGCAGACCGGTATCTTCGTAGGCCGCCCCTTCTACCTGGACTACAGCAAGGCTTACCTGCTCGTCGCCGACAGCTGGAAGCTCAAGGCTAGGGGTATTCCTCAAGGCTCCTTTTTGCTCGCCTACTACGAGAACGAACCCGACGTCTCCGAGGCCGTTCTGCTGCGTGTCCTGGGGCCTGCCAAGCTGCCCACGGACGACGATGTCATCGGCTCGATGGTCGAGTACTACAAAGACAACCTGAGGACCAGCGGCAGGAAGAGCCAGCTTGATGACTTCACCCGCTACGAGTTCGGCTTCTCCGGCCTCGAGTGCCGCATCCTCGGGACCTTCTACAAAGACGAGGACGGGCACGCGCTTCGGCGCCGACGTCGAGAACTTCTACAGCGCCCATAACTACAGCGTCATAAAGCCAAACGACGAGGTCCTGGAACTCATAGCCAACTTCCGCGAGGGCGAGGTCGCCGGTAGGCCCACGGACGTCAGGATCGGCACGGTACGCTACAGCTCCAGCCGCCGCTTCCAGGCCCAGGAGAAGGACGTGCCCGTCTACGTCAGCCCGCAGGACTTCCTTGGCAAGCGCACCGCTCTCTTCGGTATGACCCGGACGGGCAAGTCCAACACGGTCAAGAAGATCATCCAGGCCACCGTTGTCATGACCGAGAACGCCCCGTACCGGCTCGACCGGCCGGTGGAGGGAACCGCTGACGAGACCCTTGAGCCATTCACCGGTAATGGGTTGCCTAAGTACCCGGTCGGCCAGATCATCTTCGACATCAACGGCGAGTACGCCAACCCGAACCTGCAAGATGAAGGTACGGCCATCTTCGAGATGTTCCAGGAGCAGACGACCCGCTTCAGCACCATCCCCAAGCCGGGCTTCAAGGTGATGAAGGTCAACTTCTACCGGGACGTCCTCTCGGGCTTCGAGCTCGTCCGGTCGCACCTCGGCGACAGTACCGGCAACTACATCGAGAGTTTCCGCGCCGTGAATCTTGAGAAACCCGAAGACTACGAGAACGACTATTCTTCCCGCACGCGCCACGACCGCAGGGTGGTGGCGTACCTCTGTTGTCTATACAGGGCAGGATTCACTCCTCCTAAAGGTTTCTCTGTCAAGTTCCAAGGCAACGAAGATCTCAATAAGATGGTCAAGAGCGACGGGAGTATAGACCCGAGCAAGGGCATCTCCCTGGAAGAAGCCAGCAACTGGTTTGCTACCGTCTGGGACAACTACGACTCTGATCCCTACTTCGCGAACTACAAGAAGAAAAATGGGCATGAGTGGGCCGACGAGGACCTCAAGGCCATCCTCAGGGTGCTCACTCGCAAGAGAAACCCTGGCGGCACTGCTACCATAGACGGCTACCGCAGGCTGCGGGGCATACTCGACCTGCACACCGACACCGTGGACCGGCCCTTCGAGGAGGAGATCGTCGAAGAGCTTCGAAAGGGACACATCATCATCGTCGACCTCTCCCAGGGAGACCCCGAGATACAGAGCCTCTACTCCGAGCGGATCTGCCGCAAGATCTTCGCGGACTCGATGGATCGCTTCGTGAATAGCAAGCCCAACAACTTCGTCCAGTTCTACTTCGAGGAAGCACACAACCTCTTCCCCAAGAAGGAAGACAGGGACCTCAGCCAGATCTACAACCGCATTGCCAAGGAGGGCGCGAAGCTGAACCTCGGTCTGCTCTACGCCACCCAGGAGGTTAGCTCCATAAGCTCGAACATCCTCAAGAACACCCAGAACTGGTTTATCGCCCACCTCAACAACGAGGACGAGACCAAAGAGATCAAGAAGTACTACGACTTCGGGGACTTCACCGACTCCCTGGTCCGTTTCAGCGCCAGCAGCGACAAGGGGTTCGTCCGCATGAAGACCTACTCGAACCCCTTCGTCGTGCCCGTCCAGATAGACCGGTTCCCGAAGAACGAAGAGGAGTAGAGACGTGGCCTACGCGAGCAAACGCGGCCGTCGCCCCGCCGAGTACGCCAGCAGGTCGGCGCACAGCCAGGTCATCAACGACCCCTCGGTCCAAGACTTCCTGAAAAAGTGCTCCCTGCCCAAGCGCGCCGAGGAAGTCTCGCTCTCCGGGCACGCGAAGCTTCCCTTCGAGCCCGTTGCGGACAACCCCATCCGCCACGTCATCGCCATAGACGGCGGCTACGACGAGGTGGTGGTGCGCTCCGAGTTCCCCTCCTCGACCATGTGCTTCTTCCAGTTCGGGGCGCTCATCTTCAGCGTGGAGGACCTGGAGAACCTGGAGGAGCAGCCCTTCATAGACCCCGATGACATGTCGAAGCTCAAGCGCATCCAGCGCCTGAAGCTCGCCCTACCCGTCCGGAACATCACCTTCCAGGGAGAGAGCACGCTGACCTACTCCGTCCGCCGGGCGGTCTACGAGTTCTTCCGCCAAAAGGTGGACGACGAGCGCCTGATCGACACTTTGAGCTGGTTTGTCTTCCAGGAGTACGGACCAAAGGTGTCCGCCTGGACCCTGGCGAGCTGTCCGGTGTGCGGCGCCCCCAACGTCCGGCTGTGCCGTTCTGGGATGACTAGCGACAGCACCTTCTCTTGCGGCGACTGTGGGGGAGAGATCTACCTGACCGACGTCTTCCGTCTGCACGAGACTGTGGACGATGAGCTCGGCGCCGGCGGCATCCTCGGCTACGTCACCACGACCATCGAGCAGATCATCCTCGTGCACCTGATCCGGCTCATCCTCAAGACCAAGCCGGCCCTGCTCGGTCAGATCCTCTTCATCAAGGATGGTCCCCTCGCCTTTTTCGGCCAGACGGCGAACATGCACAGGCCCATGCGGGAACTCGTCAAACACCTCCTCGACCGCCACGACCTCTACCTCGCCGGGCTTGAGAAGAGCGGGCCGTTCGTGGACCACGCCGACGAGATCGCCGACAAGCTCGACCCCGGCACCGTCCTGATCCTAGACAACGACTACATCTACCGCTACATCCTGCCCGGCAAGGCCGACCCCGCCAACCCCTACGGAAGTACCACCTACTACAGCAGCAAGCTCATCTTCAAGACCCGAGGGGGACAGGTCTACGTGGTGTCGGTGCCGACCCGCGAGATCCTGGCCCACCCCACGGAAGCCGACCTCGAGAACCTGCCCGAGATCCTCACCAACATAGAGAAGCTCCGGTGCGACATGTACGATAACGCGCTCGTGCCGGTGGCCCTGGCGAACAAGCTCGTTTCGCTCGCCAACCACCCCAGCTCCCGTATCCTCCAGAAGTTCGCGACCGGCGCTATCCGGGGCTCTTAAGGTATGTCCGGTTAGTAGAAAAGGTTAGCTGCTAAGTATACGATGTTTATAGATCTACCTCTATAGACCTATCTCGAATGGGAAGAGCGTAGTAGAGTTCAGTAGGGCAGACAAGGCTGTGGCGTCTGATCCGCTGGCGCGCAGCATCGTGCGGGCGATGAAAGCGTATGGCGGCACCGAGTTGCGCACGCTGGGCAGCGTGAGCCCGTGCCGGTCGCTGCTCTCGGCCGGGCTGATGGATCGTCTTCGCGTCGTCGTCTTCCCGTTCATCACAGGCACGACAGGCCGGGATCGTATCTACGACGGGTATCCCGACGTCAGGCTTGAGCTGGCGGAGAGCCGCACCTTCGACGGCGGGCTTCAGTTGCTTAAGTACATGCCCGCCGTGCTCGACGACCCGCCGGGCAGCACGGAAAGCAGCGGAGGCATGAGTGATGTCGGCAATTCTCTGACGAAGAGAGCGCGATGTTTTCCCGACCTCCGTCGGCAGGGCGAACATAAGCGACATCGCCTCCGATTTCTACATCTCGGAGGGCACGGTGCGCAACTACCTCTCCACCACCATCAAGAAGCTCGGGGTCCGCAACCTCGCCGAGGCAGCGCGGCTCGCCGAGAAGAAGGGCCGGCTTTGAAGACCTCGAATCGCAGGGCGAGTTGGGGCTTGGATCCACTGGTCTCCACCAGGCTGCTTCACCCAAGGCACGCCCCCGGACCGGGGGTGTCCGCGTCTGATCGGAAGGCTGGACCTCTGGACTTGGACTCTCTCTGACGTTCCTCTAGACACCTACGGGCTTCGGGAAGAGCATCTTTCTGGGCGGGTGGCAGGCACAACGCTCGTCGCAGGGCACGGTCGGCTGGGTCTCGCTCGACGCACAGGACGACCCGGCGCGGACACCCGACTACGATATCGCCCCAGGCCGCTACGACGTGTCGCTATCACCGGCGGCGTGAACAACCTGAGCATCGGCTCTGCCTTCCCGGAAATGGGATGACGCACCGGCAGAAGGTCTTGTATTTTTTGCTCATTCAAGCTAATATTTGTATATGCGAGCAAAAAAGGATGGTAGAGGCCGCCGGACGCTTACGGAGAGGGTCAGGAGGGCGCAGATCCTGGAGGCTGCGATAGGGGTGATCGCCGAGCGGGGCTATACCGGGGCGTCGTTTGCGAGGATCGCGGAGCGGGCGGGGCTCTCGAGCACGGGCCTCATCTCCTACCACTTCGCGAACAAGGACGAGCTGATGGAGCAGATAGTGATCGAGGTCTACACGGAGGGGGCTCGTTTTATCGTGCCGCGCATCCAGGCCCAGCCGGACGCGACCCGGATGTTGCGGGCCTACATAGAGGCCAACCTGGAGTTCATCGCCAACAACAGGGAGGCGATGGTGGCCGTTACGGAGGTGATCTCCAACCTCAGGAAACCCGATGGCGCCCTCCGCTTCGACCTGGCCTCCGACGAGCCGCAGCTCGGCGGGACGGAGTGGATCCTCAGAAAAGGCCAGGAGGAAGGCGAGTTCCGCCCGTTCGACACCCGGGTTATGGCCCTCGCGATCCGGGCCGCCATAGACCGCTCCGCCGTCTACTTCCGGGCCGAGCCGGAGCTGGACTGGAGGGCATACGCCCGGGAGATGGCCTCCGTCTTCGAGCACGCGGTCCGGAGGGACTCCATCCCCGGCACATCGAAAAAGGAGCGTGGGTAGGGTGGCGGAGGTCATACAAGTAGAGAATTTGCGCAAGAGCTACCGGGATCACGTGGCAGTCGAGGACGTCTCCTTCACCGTGGAGGAGGGGGAGATCTTCGGCATCGTCGGCCCCAACGGCGCCGGGAAGACCACTACCGTCGAGTGCATCGAGGGGCTCAGGAGACCCGACGGGGGCACGGTCCGGGTACTCGGGCTCGACCCGCGCAGGGACCGGGGCGAGCTGAGCCAGAGGCTTGGCGCCCAGCTCCAGCGGAGCGAGCTGCCCGAGAGGCTGCGGGTTATAGAGGCCCTCAGGCTCTACGGCTCCTTCTACCGCAAGCCGGCGGACCCGGAGCGTCTGATCGAGGATTTCGGCCTCTCGGAGAAGCGGAACGCATCGTTCGGCAGGCTCTCCGGCGGCCAGAGACAGCGCCTCTCGATAGCACTCGCCCTCGTCGGCAGCCCGCAGGTTGCGATCCTCGACGAGCTCACCACCGGCCTCGACCCCCAGGCCCGCCGGGATACCTGGGAGCTTGTCCGCAGGGTCAGGGATGGCGGCGTCACCGTCCTGCTCGTCACCCATTTCATGGACGAGGCCGAGCGTCTATGCGACCGCGTCGCCGTGATCGATGCCGGCAGGGTCGTCGCCATGGACACCCCCGCCGGGCTCATAGCCCGCTCCCGTGCCCGGCAGCGCGTCATGTTCCGGCCGTCCGCGCCCTTCGACGAGAGGCTGCTGGCCGGTCTGCCGGAGGTGAGCGGCGTAAGCAGGAGCGGCGACGAGGTGCTCGTAACCGGCAGCGGAGACCTCCTCGGAACGGTATCCGCGGCCCTCGCCCGTCACGGCGTCGCGCACGTCAGCCTCGCTCACGAGCGGGCGACCCTGGAGGACGCCTTCGTGGCTCTCACCGGACGGGCGAGGCGCGGGGGAGAGGAGGCATCCCGATGAGCACCTGAGCCCGGCTCCGGTGCGAGGATACGGTCGGGATTCCGGTCATCCCCGCTTCCGGACACGCTCTTACGTCGAATCCATACAGGAGGTAACGCGAATGACTGCTTACGTACTCGTGGGTGGCGCCTGGCTGGGGGGCTGGTGCTGGAAACCTGTGGCCAGAAGGCTGCGCGAAGAGGGCCACGACGCCTACCCCGTGACCCTCACGGGCCTGGGCGAGCGGGCGCACCTCGCCTCCCCGGAGGTGGACCTGGAGACCCACATAACCGACGTCGTGAACCTCATCGAGTACGAAGACCTCCAGGACGTGGTGCTCCTCGGACACAGCTACGGGGGGATCGTGGTCACGGGCGCCGCTGACCGGGTGCCCGAGCGCATCTCCCGGCTCGTGTACCTGGACACCGCGCCGCTCCCGGATGGCGTCGCTGTGGCCGACACCTACCCCCCCGAGGCCCGCCGGTACGTCGAGCGGCAGGTGGAGGAGCGGGGCGAGGGCTGGAAGTGGCCAATACCGCCACGGGAAGCGCTGGCGAACTTCGGGAGCCTGGAGGGCCTCGACGAGCCCCACCTGGAGCTGCTGTACTCCCGTGTCACCCCGCAGCCCTTCGGCACCTTCACACAGCCCCTGCGCCTCACGAACCCCGCCCGCGAACGGTTGCCCAAGCTGGGGATCGTGTGCAGCTTCCCCCTCGATCAGGTGCGGCAGATGATCGAAAGCGGCAACCCCCTCTTCCAGGGGCTCGACTCTCCCGAGTGGCGCTTCACCGCGCTGCCCACGGGACACTGGCCGATGTTCTCCAGACCCGCGGATCTTGCGGCGATACTGCTAGATCTCTCGTCCGAGAGACCCGTCGGGAGCAAACTACGTGCGACGTAGGAGCGCCGTGGAGAGCGATGGAAATAGCCGCGGGACACGAGCCCGGGAGACGGGGTTCTGGCGGCCCTCTCCCGTCCTGACCGGACTTTCGGTTGGGAAGCAATCTTACCGGTACCAGAGAGGCGGGATTACATGAGAAGTCTCTTCAGGCTCACGGCTGTGGAGTTCAGGCTGCTCTTGCGGGACGCGACCGCGCTGTTCGTCGTGCTCGCGCTGCCTGTGGGGTTCCTCCTGATCTTCGGGAGCATGATCTCCGGAGGAGCGAGCGCCCCGGGCGCCGACCCGCGCGCCACGAGGGAGTTCTTCTCCGCGATGGCGGTGTCTCTCTCTTTGGGGATGCTCGCCCTCTTCACCATCCCCACCTACCTCGGCACCTACCGGGAGAAGGGTATCCTCAGGCGACTGTCGGTGACCCCGGTCCGTCCTGCGGCGCTGCTCCTCGCCCAGCTCGCCGTTCACGCGGCGATGGCGCTCGTAGGTTTGGCGCTGGTGATCGCCGTCGGGAGCGCCCTGCTCGGCGTCGGAGTTCCGCGGAACCTCCCCGGCTTCCTCGTGGCCTTCGTGCTTGGCACCCTCGCACTCTTCGCGCTCGGCCTGCTCGTCGCGGCCATAGCCCCAAGCGGCAGGGCGGCCGGCGGGATCGGGCCGCTGCTCTTCTTCCCGCTGCTCTTCTTCGCAGGGGCGTGGATGCCCAAGGAGCGTATGCCAGATCTCCTCGCCCGCATCGCCGATTTCACGCCCCTTAGCGCCACGATGGACTCCCTGCAGACCGCTTGGCAGGGGGGCGACCCGCGGGCCTTGCACCTGGCCGTGCTGCTGGTGTTCGCGCTCGTCGTCGGCCTGCTGGCGACCAGAGCCTTCCGGTGGGAGTGAGCCGGCCCTTGTCTCTGGCCCAGACACTGCCTGGAGCGCGGTGTTCTCTCGCAAGAGGGCAAGATAGGAGATGTCCTATCAGGGGTCTTCCGTACACTTGATTCATTCATATAGTGACCGGAAAGAAGGGCCAGAGAATGAGAACGAGATCATGAACTTACCATCAGGCGAGCGCTACGGCGGAGCGAATCTCGAACGGATACGACCTTGGGGCTCTTGACCTTCAGCATCAACATCACCCTGGACGGCTGCATCGACCACCGGGAAGGAATCGCCGACGACGAGACCCACGCATTCTTTACCTGTCTCATGGACGAGGCCGGGGCGATGCTGTGGGGCCGTGTCACCTACGAGATGATGGAGGCCTACTGGCCGGCCGTCGCACGCGGCGACGTGGAGGCGCCGCCGGCGATGCGTGAATGGGCGG
>Ga0207747_1000470_pt1 | contig 45951 bp, 43 predicted proteins | sample HigsolmetaGSP11D_FD_184839 | JGI IMG/M metagenome (GOLD analysis project Ga0207747, IMG submission 184839) | High solid enriched microbial communities from the Joint BioEnergy Institute, USA - SP1-1-D (SPAdes) | ecosystem: Engineered > Bioreactor > SSF (Solid state fermentation) > Aerobic >...
CTGGAGGCGCTGCGGGTCATCGACAGCAACCTGCGCTGGACGGTGGCCGAGCTGGTTGCCGGCGGCATGACCATGCGGGACGCGCAATTGGCCGCGGTCATCGAGAACGGAAAGGCGCGGCTCGATCCTTTCGCCGCCACCCTGCCCGGCGGTCGGCTGACGCTGCGCGGCGCGGCGGATGTCACCACCACGCCGCCTACGGTGCAGTTCGCGGCGCGGTCGGAGGGGCTGGATCTCGCCCCGCTGCTCGCCGCCACGAAATTCCCGGACCGCATCACCGGGAAGCTCGACCTCGATGCCGATCTGCGTGGCCAGGGGCAGAACCTGCGCGCGGTGGCGGGCAGCCTGTTCGGCCATCTTGGCATCGCCGTGGTGAACGGGAAGCTGGATGCGCGGTTGTTGCAGGCCATCCCGAGCCAGTTGCGCGACGTGCTGTTGCCGCAAGGTGCTGCCGGACGGGATATCGCCCTGCGCTGCCTCGCCCTGCGTGCGAATGCCGAATCCGGCATGGCCCGGATCCAGGCGCTGCTGCTGGACACCGCCATCGGCAAGGTCGCGGGGCAGGGCGGCATCAACCTGAAGGATGAGAGCCTGGCGCTGCGCTTAGTGCCCGACATGCAGCTTGGGCCGGCGAGGGTGCAGGCGCCGGTGCATGTCGGTGGCACGCTGACGGCGCCGCAGCCCGGGATTTCACCCGAGGCGGCGGTGGCGGGTGGGCTCGGTGCCTTCCTGTCCCTGCAGAACACGCCGGACCGCACCTTGCAGGGCCTGGCCCAGGCGCTGGGCGGCGGCGGTGGCGCCCTGCCGGATTGCGCCAGCCAGCTCGCCATCGCCCGCGGCGGCCGGGCCGGGCCGGTGCCGGCGGCGCAGGCTGCGCCCGCGCCGGCCCAGGGCGCGCAGCAGCAGGTCCCGGCCGTTCCCGGCGTGCCGAAGCAGTTGCAGGCGCCGGCGCAGGATCTGCTGCGCGGCCTGTTCGGCCGGGGCAGGTAGCGGCGCAACCGCTCCTGCCCCACATTGGGGGCATGAAGCGCTTCTGGGAGAATGCCGCCGTCTCCGAACAGCCTGGCGGCTATGGCGTATCACTGGATGGCCGGCCGGTGCGCCTGCCGGGCGGCTCGCCCCTGCTGGTGCAGGCGGCGCCGCTGGCCGAGGCCATCGCCGCCGAATGGGATGCCGCTGGCGGCGGCAAGGGCGGCGAGATGACGCCGGAGGACGTGCCGCTGACCCGCCTCGCCGGCACGGCGCAGGAGCGGATCGCCCCCGATCCGGCGCCGGTGGTGGACGCCCTGGCGAAATTCGCGGAAACCGACCTGCTCTGCTACCGCGCCGAGGATCCGCGCCTGGCGAAATTGCAGGCGGAGGCCTGGCAGCCGCTGCTCGACTGGGCGGCCCTGCAGCATGACGCGCCGCTGCGCGTGACCTCCGGCCTGATGCCGGTGGCGCAGAATCCGCAGGCGCTGGCCGCGCTGCACCATGCGGTGGCGGCGCTCCCACCGATCGAGCTTGCCGCGCTCGGCGTGCTGGTGCCGGCCCTCGGCAGCCTGGTGCTGGGCCTCGCGGTGGTGCACGGCCACATCGACGCCGCGGAGGCGCACCGCCTCGCCATCCTGGACGAGACCTTCCAGGAGCAATTGTGGGGCACGGATGCCGAAGCCGCGGCCCGGCGCGAGCGCATCGCGCGGGAGGTGGCGCTGGCGGCTCGAATGGTGGCACTCTCCCGCGCATGAAGGCGCGCCATCTGCTGATCGAAGGCCGGGTCCAGGGCGTCGGCTACCGCGACTGGCTGGTGCGGGAAGCGACGCGGCTCGGCATTTCCGGCTGGGTCCGCAATCGGGGGGACGGCCGGGTGGAAGCCGTGGTGGCGGGCGACGAGCCCGCGCTCCAGGCCCTGCTCACCGCCTGCCGTCGCGGCCCGCCGCTGGCGCGGGTGGATCACATCGAGGAAAGCTTCGCCGAGATGCCGGAAGGGCGGGAGTTCCGCCGCCTGCGGAGCGCGCCGTAGCACGGGCCGACCCCGGGCCCTGCCGAAGAGGCGAAGAACGCGGCCATCATCATCGTGATCGGCTTTCGGCCCACGTAGCCATCGCGATCAGGTGTAATGGCATTCTTTCGTACTTGATTCAGTATTCAGAAACATAGGTTGCTCTCTCCAGGTGCATGCGCCGTGTGACGCATGACCGGCGCCAGCACCGAAACAAGTAATTAAGGAGGAGAGAACGTGGCGGATAATGTGGACTGGAATGCGCTCGCCGCGCAGGTGATGGCGAATTACGAGACGACCGGCCAGTGGTATGCGGGCACGCCGAGTACGCCATCCTCACCACCTTCTTCTCCGCCCTCCGAGCCGACTCAGACCGTGGACTGGAATGCGCTCGCCGCGCAGGTGATGGCGAATTACGAGGCGACCGGGCAGTGGTCCGTGGGCACGCCGAGCACGCCGTCCTCACCGCCATCCTCTCCGCCGTCCTCCGCTCCGACGGAGACGATTGACTGGAACGCGCTCGCCGCGCAGGTGATGGCGAATTACGAGGCGACCGGGCAGTGGTCCGTGGGCACGCCGAGCACGCCGCCTGGCTCCGGTTCCGGTACCGGCTCCAACCCGAACCCCAATCCCAATCCGACCCCCGATCCCGGCTTCACGGTCGTCCTGAGCGACGACTTCAGCAATGGCTACCTCCATTCGCACTGGGGCGACCCGTTCCCGCTGCCATGGCCGCCCGGCCCCTCCGCGAACGGCGCCTATATCTGGGATCCGAACGACGTGCAGGTGCGCGACGGGGAGATGCAGGTCACGATGACGCATCACCCCGACGGGCATTGGAGCACCAGCGGCTTCAATTCCTTCAGGGCCAACATCGCCATCACCTACGGCACGGTCGAATTCGACGCCAAGGTGGAGCACGGGCAAGGCACGGCGGGCGGAATCCTGATGTGGCCGGCCGACGACACCTTCCCGCCGGAAATCGACATCCTGGAAACGCCGATGAACCAGGCACTGTTCAACGTGCACTGGGGCGACAGCAACGGCAGCCACCACGACCCCATCTCCTCCACGGCCTTCGATCCCAGCCAGTGGCACCACTACAAGATGACCTGGCTGCCCGACTCCCTGACGATCGCGGTTGACGGCGTGGTCTACGCCCAGTGGACCAGCCACATCCCGGATGTCCCGATGGGCTTCGGCGCGCTGGGTTTCGTCGGCAGCCCGTGGGATGGCTGGATGGGCGGGGCGCCGGACAGCACCACCCCGTCCGTTGTCACGCTGCATCTCGACAACGTCGTCATGTCGCAGTGGAACGGCATCGCATAGAAAGGTGCCGTCAGGGAGCCTCTGCCACCTGCACCGGCGGGGGCTCTACCGGAACGAGGCGCGCGGCGATCCGCTTGCGCGCCTGCCGCACCGGCAGCGGCTTGCCGCCGGGGCCGGCGAAGATCTCCGGATTTGCTGACAGCACGCCTGCAGGCAGCACCGTTGCCACGCTCGCATTCGGCCGCTGCCGCGCCGCCTTGGCCAGCTCGGCTGCAGCCCCGACACCCAGGAGGTGCACGGCATAGATGTCGGCCGCCGTGGCTGGGCGCTCGCCGGTCAGGCTGCGGTAACGCTCCGCATCCTCCTGCGCCAGCTCCGCCGCGACGCGGGCGGCGATCCGGGCATCGTGCCGCAGTGCCAGCGCCGCGCGCTCCGCCGCTGCCTGCTCGCGCCGCAACGCGGCAAGCTGCGCGCGCCGCTGCCGCGGTGGTGCCTTGCTCTGGGATAGTCTCCGCTCCTGCGCCGCCAGCTCCTCCAGCCGGCGCGCATGCGGCGCCAGTTCCGGGATGCGCTCTGCGAAGCGGGGTATCGCGCGCATCCAGGTCGTGGCACTGAACTGCATCGGGCCGGCGGCGGAGGAGCGGGGATTGCGCACATGCTCGCGCAGGCTGCTCTCCGCCATGGCGATGGCGAGCAGGAGCTCGGGATCGAAGCCTGCGGCGCGGGCGGCACTGCGCACCAGCTCCGCGACCCGTTCGCGGCGGGCCTCGGCGGGTTCCGGCGCCGGGGCGGGAGGCACCTGCTGGACCTTGGCCGGTGGTTGCGGGTGGCGGCTCCGGGCGAGCGCCTCCGTGGCCGCTACCTGGCCCAGCAGGAGGATCGCCGCTGCCGCTCCACTCCAGACACGCATGAGGCGGAGAGCGCGCTTGTACCGCTGGCGTTTCCAGCCGCGGCCCTGCCGGATGCGTGAGCGGACCGGACCACGCGCCGCTCCATCCCTCGCGGGGTGATATCGGCCCTTGCTTTTGCAGCCGGGAAGGCGCATCTACCGGGTGCCGGCGAATCATCCCGGCGGTGCCCCGGCCGCGTGAGCGGCCCCCCGGATGCGATGGCTCTGTCGGCCACCCCGGGGCGAGCCGAACTGCCGGGCCACATGATGCTTCCTCCCGGACCGACCCAGCCACGCGGGGTCTCCACCTGAAACCCGCGGCGGATCGCGCGTGCCTGCGCAGGGTGCGCCGCGCGACTGGGATTTTTTACTTCCGTGACATCCTTTTCCGAACTCGGCCTCGCCGCGCCCCTGATGCGCGCGCTGGAGGAGGCCGGCTATGAGACCCCGACGCCGATCCAGGCCCAGTCCATCCCGACCGTGCTCACCGGGCGCGACCTGCTGGGCATCGCTCAGACCGGTACCGGCAAGACCGCGGCCTTCGCCCTGCCCATCCTGCACCGCCTGGCGCAGAAGGGCGGCCGTCCGCCGCGCGGCGGCTGCCGCGCCCTGGTGCTGAGCCCGACGCGGGAGCTCTCGGCGCAGATCGCGGAGAGCTTCCGCACCTATGGCAAGCATCTTGGCCTCTCGGTCGGGGTGGTGTTCGGCGGTGTGCCGCATGGGCCGCAGCGGCGCCTGCTCTCGGGCGGCGTGGACGTCCTGGTGGCGACGCCGGGCCGGCTGCAGGATCACCTGGACGGCGGCATCGCCCGCCTCGACCGGGTGGAGGTCCTGGTGCTGGACGAGGCCGACCAGATGCTGGACAAAGGCTTCCTGCCCGCCATCCGCCGTCTGGTCCGGGTGCTGCCGACGCAGCGCCAGACCCTATTCTTCAGCGCCACCATGCCGACCGAGATCGGCAGGCTGGCCGCCGAATTGCTGAACGACCCGGCACGGGTTGAGGTTGCCCCGGTTGCCACCACGGCGGAGCGGGTGGCGCAGCGCGTCATTCATGTGGAGGCCGCGCGCAAGCGCGGCCTGCTGGCCTCCCTGCTGCGCGCCGAGGGCGTCGGCCGCACCCTGGTCTTCGCCCGCACCAAGCATGGTGCCGACCGGGTGGTGAAGCAACTCGCGCAGGACGGGCTGACTGCCAACGCCATCCACGGCAACAAGAGCCAGGGCCAGCGCGAGCGTGCCCTGCTGGAATTCCGCACCGGCGAGGCGCCGATCCTGGTCGCCACCGACATCGCCGCGCGTGGCATCGACGTGGATGGCGTGACGCATGTGGTGCAGTACGACCTGCCTGACGTGCCGGAGAGCTATGTCCACCGCATCGGCCGCACCGCCCGCGCCGGTGCATCCGGAGAGGCTATCGCCCTCTGCGCGCCGGAAGAGATCGAGAAGCTCTGGGCGGTGGAGAAGCTGATTCGGCAGCCCATCCCGGCCGAGGATCTACGGTTGGACAAGTCGGCGCCGCTGACGAAGCCGCGGCCGCAGCGGGGTGGGCAGGCCCGCAAGGATAGCCGCCAGCCGCACCGCGGCGGCGGGCAGGCGCGGGGCCGCGGGCCGCAGGGCGGGCAGCAGCATGGCGCGCCGCGGCAGGGCCAGCCTGCCCGGCCGCAGCATCAGGTGGCGGGCGCGGATGGTACGCGCCGCCGTCCGGTCGCCCCGGCCGAGGGCGGGCGCCGCGACCGCGACGCCTGGCGCAATGCCGATTTCCGCGACGGCACGCCGGAGCCGCAGCGTGGCGGCAGTGTCAGCCGCGCGGCGCGCTAACCGCCGCGACGAAAAACGGACCGGCCCGCCGCAACAACGGTTGACACAGCGGCCCGGTCCGTCATCGTGCCGACCATGCCGCCCAGCACGACAAAGGAAGGATGAGCGTCCCGATGACGCCCGGCGCCGAGGCTTTCCTCGTCGAACGGGCGTCTTCGGGGCCGGACGGCAACTTTGACGCGCCGAACCGTGCGGCATTGCACGGCACGCGGGAGCAGACGGAGGATCTCGCTTCCCTCCCGCTCACCGAAACCTTGCGCCGTCGCCCGGCGCGGGAGCCGGACCACCGGGCGGAGAGCCAGGCGCTTGGGATCCTGGCGCATGAGATGGTGGCCAGGCCAGACGGCGTGCTGCAGCGGCTCTCGGAACTGGTGGTCGAATTGTGCCGTGCGGGCTCGGCGGGCGTCAGCATCCTGGAACCCAATGGCGCCTCCATCCGCTGGCAGGCGGTCGCCGGCCCCCTGGCCCCCCGGCTTGCCGGCGCGACCATCGCGCGGGAGGCAAGCCCCTGCGGCATGGCCATCGGGCGGGATTCCATCCAGCTCCTGACCGATCTGAGGCGGGACTTCCCTGCCCTCACGGACCGCATCGAGCTGCCGGTCTTCGAGGCCCTGCTGGTGCCGCTCCATGCGAATGGCCGGGCGATCGGCACGGTATGGGCCGCCACCCACGACCCGGATCGCCACTTCGACGCCGAGGATGCGCGGCTCCTGGCCTCCCTGGCGCGCTTCGCCTCGGCGGCCCGGCAGATGGCGGTGGCGCTCGACCAAGCGGAAGCCGCGCGGGCGGAGCTGGAGCGGCAGGTGCGCGAGCGCACGCAGGCCGAGGCCAGGCTCCAGGCCGCGCATCAACGCAACACGGAAATCCTGGAGAGCCTCGCCGACGCCTTCTACGCCGTGGACCGGGACTGGCGCTTCACCTATGTCAACCGCAAGGCGGAGGAACGCTGGGGCCTCAGCCGCGGCTCGCTGCTCGGCCGGGTGATGTGGGAGGTCTTCCCGCAGATGGCGGGCGGCGGGACGGAGCAGGCGCTCCGCCGCGTCATGTGCGACCGGCGGCCGGTGCATGTTGAGACGGTGTCGAGCATCCTCGGCCATTGGGTCGAGATGGACATTCACCCGACTGCCGCCGGCGGCCTGTCCGTCTATCTGCGCGACATTCAGGAGCGCAAGCGCGCCGAGGAGCGCCAGACGCTGCTGGCACGGGAGGTGGATCACCGCGCCAAGAACGCGCTCGCCGTGGTGCAGGCGGCGGTTCGCCTGACCCAGGCCGAGGACGTGCCGGGCTATGCGCGCGCGCTCGAGGGCCGCATCGCGGCGCTGGCACGAGCGCAGACCCTGCTGGCACAGGACCGCTGGGCCGGCGCCGACCTGCGGGCGCTGGTCCGGGGCGAGCTGAAGCCCTTCCTCGGCGGCAACCGGCAACGTGCGGAACTCGACGGCCCGTCGTTGGTGCTGCCGCCCGGCGCGGCGCAGCCGCTGGCCATGGCGGTGCATGAGCTGGCGACCAATGCGCTGAAGCATGGTGCCCTCTCGGTGGAGGGCGGGCGCGTTGCCGTCTCCTGGCGCACGGTCGGGCGGGCGGCGAGCCGGGTGCTCAGGCTGCGCTGGGCGGAGACGGGCGGGCCCCCGGTCCGGGGGGCGCCCACGCGGCGCGGCTTCGGCACCCGCGTGGTGGATGCGACGATACGGCGGCAACTCGGCGGCAACGTGTCGCTGGCCTGGGAAGCGCAGGGGCTGATCTGCGACATCGAATTGCCGCTCACGCGGGCGCCTGGGCTCGGCCGTCGCGCGGCCGCCACGGGCGCGGCGCGTTCCGAACCGCTGGCGCCGGGAAGCGGGCCAGACCGGGAGACCTATCCGGCTTAGGACCTGTCCCGGTAGGCGGTGGCCGCGGGCCGGCGAGGGATTTTTCGGCCTGGGACAGGCCCTTAGCCGAACACTTCGCTCCAGGCCGCCATCAGCGCCGAATCCGCCTCCTCCATGGTGGCGGGGATGCCGAGGCGGTGCAGGCTGGTCACGCCGTGTTGGCGGATGCCGCAGGGGACGATGCCGCCGAAATGGGAGAGGTCGGGGTCCACGTTCAGCGCGATCCCGTGCCAGGTGACCCAGCGCGTCACCCGCACGCCTATGGCGGCGATCTTGTCCTCCGTGCCGCGCGCCGGGTCCGCAACCCAGATGCCGACGCGGCCCTCCCGCCGCTCCCCCTTCACGTTGAAGCGGTCCAGGGCGCGGATGACCCATTCCTCCAGCGCATGGACATAGGCGCGGACATCGCGGCCGCGGCGGGTGAGGTCCAGCATCACATAGGCGGTGCGCTGGCCCGGCCCGTGATAGGTCCACTGCCCGCCCCGCCCGGCCCGGTAGACCGGGAAGCGGGGATCGAGCAGCCCCTCCGGCGTGGCGGAGGTGCCGGCGGTGTAGGTGGGCGGATGCTCCACCAGCCAGACCTGTTCTCCCGCCGTGCCGGCGCGGATGGCGGCGACGCGGGCCTCCATGGTGGCCAGCGCCTCGGGATAGGGGGTGAGGCCCTCCGCCACGGTCCATTCCGGGGCAGGGGGTGAGATTGCGTGTTCAGGGCGCATTGAAGCGGCGGGGATCATCGGCTATACGCCCGGCCTCTACCCGGTCTGCGGTCGTGGCGGAATGGTAGACGCGCCAGCTTGAGGTGCTGGTGGGGGCAACCCCGTGGAAGTTCGAATCTTCTCGACCGCACCATTCCGCCGGGAATGGCCCGCTTCCCTCGGGATGGCGCCGTGCCGGGACAGGATCATGGACAGCATCTTCCGTGGCGAGCTGAGCAGCCTGCGCGGCCGGGTCCTGGCCTGGCTGGACGGGCTTCTCGTGGATCACGGCCTGCTGCGCCTGGGCTGGCGCAACCGGGGAGTGGTCTGCCCCGGCCGGCTCTACCGTTCCAGCCATCCCCTTCCGTGGCAGCTTGCGGCCCAGGCGAAGCGGCTCGGGTTGCGCACGGTCATCAACCTGCGTGGACAGACCGGCAATGGCGCCGACGCCCTCTCGCGGGAGGCTGCGGCGCGGCTTGGCCTCACCCTGATCGACCTGCCGCTGCGCAGCCGCGAGGCGCCGTCGCGCGAGCAGGTCCTGAAGCTTACCGAAGCCTTCCGCACCATGGCGGAACCGGCCCTGGTCCATTGCAAGTCCGGCGCCGACCGCGCCGGCTTCGCCGCCGGTCTCTTCCTGCTGCTGAACGGCGGCACCGCACGGGACGCGCTGGCGCAGCTCTCCTGGCGCTTCGGGCATCTCACCCGCTCGCGCGCCGGCATCCTGCGCGCCTTCTTCCTGGCCTATGCGCGGGAGGCGGAAGGGTGGAAGCCTTTCCTCGACTGGCTGCGGGAGGACTACGACCCCGTCCGGTTGCGCCAGGAGCATTCCTCCCATAGGTTTTCCGACCTGTTGAACGACCGGGTATTCGCGCGCGAGTAGCGCCGGCAGCGGCCTGGAAGGCCGCGGCATGACTGAGGAGAGCCGGCCCATGGAGGTCCTGGAGGTCCTACCGCTTGATCGCTGGGACGCACCGATTGATCCGGCGCTGGGCCGGCGTGCCACCGCGGCGCTCGAGGGCGGGCGCATCCTGTACTTCCCGAACCTCGCCTTTCCGCTGAGCGAGGCGGAGCGCCGGGTCCTCGGCGCCGGCACGGCGGACGGCACGCGGAAGAATGTCAGCTACGACCCGGAGACCGGCCGCTGCAAGGGCACTGCGCTGCAAGGCGCGGAGGCGCGCACCCTGGCGGAGGTGATGGCGCGCTTCTCCGACGCGGCGATGGGGCTGCTGCTCGGCCTGGCGCCGGGCTATGGGCGGTCGCTCGAACGCGCCCGGACCAGCTTCCGCCCGGCGGAGATCGCCGGCCGCCAGATGCCCTGGCGCAAGGACGACACCCTGCTGCATGTGGATGCCTTCCCGACGCGGCCGACCGCCGGGCGGCGCATCCTGCGCGTCTTTTCCAATGTGGACCCGGAGGGGGTGCCGCGCCGCTGGCTGGTCGGGGAGCCCTTCGAGGAGCACGCCCGGCGCTTCGCCCCGCGCCTGCGCGGGCCGCTGCCGGGGGCGGCCACCGCGCTCAACCTGCTCCGCCTGACCAAGACGCGGCGCAGCCGCTACGACCACATGATGCTGCAATTGCATGACGCGGCGAAGCGGGATGCGGAGTACCAGGCGGCGGCGCGGGCGCCGGGCGCGCCGCGGCCGCCCATCGAATTCCCGCCCGGCAGCACCTGGATCGTCTACACCGACCTGGTCCCGCATGCGGCCCTCGCCGGCCGCAATGCCTTCGAGCAGACCTTCCATCTGGAGCCCGCCTCCATGGCCGACCCGGCCCGTGCGCCGGTCAAGGTGCTGGAGGGGCTGATGGGGCGCGCCCTGGTCTGATGCCAGGGTCCATGCCCGGCCGGGCCTGACGCGGCCGCCGCCATCCCTTATGCTGGCGGCGGAGGTGCTTGATGGACGAGGATTTCCGTAAGGCCGCGCTCGACTACCACCGGCTGCCGCGGCCGGGGAAGCTGGCCATCGAGCCGACCAAGCGCATGGCCACCCAGCGCGACCTGGCGCTCGCCTATTCGCCCGGCGTCGCCGCGGCCTGCGAGGCCATCGCCGCCGACCCGGACGCCGCCTGGGACTACACCACGCGCGGCAATCTGGTGGCCGTCGTGTCCAACGGCACCGCCGTGCTCGGCCTCGGCGCGATCGGGGCGCTGGCCTCGAAGCCGGTGATGGAGGGCAAGGCGGTCCTCTTCAAGAAATTCGCCGGCATCGATTCCATCGACATCGAGGTGGACGAGCGCGACCCGGACCGGCTGATCGAGGTGGTGGCGGCGCTGGAGCCTTCCTTCGGCGCTATCAACCTGGAGGACATCAAGGCCCCCGAATGCTTCGAGGTGGAGCGCCGGCTGCGTGAGCGCATGCGCATCCCGGTCTTCCACGACGACCAGCACGGCACCGCCATCATCGTCGCCGCTGCCATCCGCAACGGCCTGCTGTTGCAGGGCAAGCGGATCGAGGAGGTGAAGCTGGTGAACACCGGCGGCGGCGCCGCAGCGCTGGCCTGCCTCGACCTGTTGGTGGCCATGGGGCTCCGGCGGGAGAACATCACTGTCTGCGACATCAAGGGCGTCGTCTATGAAGGCCGCACGGAGGGGATGGACCCCTACAAGGCCCGCTACGCCCGCCGGACCGACGCCCGCAGCCTGGAGGAGGTGCTGGAGGGCGCGGACATCTTCCTCGGCCTCTCCGCGCCAAGGGTGCTGAAGCCGGAGTGGCTGAGCAAGCTGGCGCCGCGGCCACTGGTCCTGGCCCTGGCAAATCCGGAGCCGGAGATCCTGCCGGAAGCCGTGCGCGCCGCCCGGCCGGACGCGATCGTGGCGACGGGTCGCAGCGACTATCCGAACCAGGTCAACAACGTCCTCTGCTTCCCCTTCATCTTCCGCGGTGCGCTGGATGTTGGCGCCACCGCGATCAACGAGGCGATGAAGGTCGCGGCGGCCGATGCCATCGCCGGCCTGGCGCGGGTGGAGGCGAGCGAGGTGGTGGCCGCTGCCTATGGCGGCCATGCCCCGGTCTTCGGCCCGGACTACATCATCCCCAAGCCCTTCGACCCGCGGCTGATCCTGGAGATCGCGCCGGCCGTCGCCCGCGCCGCCATGGAAAGCGGCGTCGCCCGGCGGCCCATCGCCGATTTCGCCGCCTACCGGCGGGAGCTGGAGCGCTTCGTCTTCCGCTCCGGCTACCTGATGCGGCCGCTCTTCGAGGCGGCGCGCAAGTCCCCGCGCCGCGTCGCCTATTCCGAGGGCGAGGACGAGCGCACGCTGCGCGCCGTGCAGACCGTGCTGGACGAGGGCATCGCCGAGCCGGTGCTGATCGGCCGCCGCGCCGTCATCGAGGCGCGGGCCAAGGCCATGGGCCTGCGCATGAGCTTCACCGAATCGGTCCAGGTGATCGACCCCGAGGAAGACCGCGCGATCCTCGATCCGCTGGTGACGCTGTACCAGCGCAAGGTCTCCCGCCGGGGTGTTCCGCCCGAGGCCGCGGCGCGCCGCGTCGGCACCCGCGCCACCGTCACCGCCGCGCTGCTGCTGGAGGCGGGGCTGGTGGATGCCTGCCTCTGCGGCGGCAGCGGCAATTGGATGCGCCAGTGGCACTACGCCTATGACGTGATCGGCAAGCGGCCGGATGTGGGGCGCGTCTATGCGCTCTCCGCCGTCATCATCCCCAGCGGCACGCTGTTCTTCGTGGACACGCATCTGCTGGTGGAGCCCACCGCAGAGCAGATCGCGGAGATGACACTGCTGGCCGCCGAGCAGGTGCGGGCCTTCGGCATCACGCCCAAGGTGGCGCTGCTTTCGCATTCCTCCTTCGGCGGGTCGAACGCGCCGACGGCCAAGACCATGCGGCAGGCCCTGGCGCTGATCGAGGCGCGGGAGCCAGGGCTGGAGGTGGACGGGGAGATGCATGGCGACGAGGCGCTGGTCCCCGCCATCCGCGCCCGTGCCGTGCCGGAGGGTCGGCTGAAGGACGACACCGCGAACCTGCTGGTCTTCCCCAACCTGGATTCCGCGAACATCGCCTTCAACCTGGTGAAGGCGGCGGCGGACGGGTTGCAGGTCGGCCCCATGCTGCTCGGCATGAACAAGCCGATCCATGTGCTGGTGCCGAGCGTCACCGCGCGCGGCATCGTCAACCTCACCGCCCTGTCGGTGCACCAGGCCAACGCGCTGCGGGGAGAGAGATAAGCCCCGCTCAGCGCGCCGTCGCGCTGAGCCCGAGCATCCGCTGCGCCGCCGTTGCGTCCTGCGGCGGCGTCCCCGCCAGCTCCGCGAGGGGCAAGGGCTGCGGCGGCCGGGCGGCGATCTCCAGCTCCTTCGCCTCGCCGCGGATGAAGCGCAGCATGGCGTCGCGCAGCCCATCCAGCGCGCCGCCCTTGGCGGGCGAGGTCAGCATCGCCTCCACCATGGCGGCGTGCTGGTCCCGCACCTGCTTCTCCGTCTGCCGCGTCTCGCGCGCCTGTTCCTGTACGAAGCGGCTGTAGAGCGACTGGTCCACATAGCGCAGGCCCAGCGAGACCAAGCGCATCGCCTGCAGGTCCCGCGCCTCCGCCGCTTCCGGCGTGACCCCGTCCAGCACCATGGAGAAGCCGAGCGCGCCGATGTCCCGCGCCGCCAGGGAAAGCGAAGTCAGGTCCAACCGGCCGGTCGAGCGGTCGTAGCGGCTCTCGGCGGTCAGGTCGGCGACCAGTGCCTGGTAGCCGAAGCTCTGAAGCCAGTCGGTGAGACCCGGGAAGGGCTCCACCCGGATCTCCCGCAAGGCCACGCTGCCGGTTTCCGTTCCGGCGCCACCCTTGCCCTCGCCGCTCATGCGCAGACTGCCGAGGCTGCCGAGCGGCTTGTCGCCCGCGCTCAGCGCCACCTCCTCCACCTCCAGCGCGTAGCCTCCGGTGGGTTGCGGCGGCGTCTGCTTCTCCACCAGCGCGGCGAGGGTGGCGGCAAGCTCGATCCCGCGCAGCGCCAGGCGGCCGACGCGCAGCCGGTCCAGCATCCCGGCCTCCTGCGTGCGGATATCGAGGCCGGAAAGCGTGACCCGCCCGGTGCGGCCCTGGCCGTAGTCCTCGATGGTGAGCTCGGCGATCCCGACCTCCGAATCGCCGGTCGCTGCCAGCCTCTCGATCCGCAGAGTGTCGAAGCCCAGCATGTCGGGCTTCAGAACCTCGCCGGGCGGCGGGCGGCGCACCGCGAGGCCGGCGAGGCGCAGCCGGGAGATGGTGGCGCCGCCATCCGCTTCCCGCAGCACCACGTCGCGGGCCGTTGCCTCATCCACGCCGTCCTCGCGCAACCCGTCGAGGGTCAGTTCCTCCATGGTGATGCGGTGGCCGTCAGGCCGTTCGAGGGTGACATCCGACAGGCGGACGCTGCCGCGGGCCGGGTCGATGACCTCGGCCTTGCCATAGGTGAGGGCGGTGTCGGGGCCGAGCAGCATCCGCAACCGGCCGATGGTGGCTGGCTCGCCGGGCGGGGGCGGCGCCGCGGAACGGGAAGGGGCGGGAGAGGCAGGCGGCTGCGCGAATTTGTCCACCGGCGGGGCAGGCGCCGGCGCGACCGGCGGCTGCACGAATTTGTCGCCCTGGGATGGCGCCGGTCCGCCCTGGGCCGGTGGCTTCGGCTGACTGGCGGCCATTCCCAGGGGAATAGCCCCCGCGAGCACCCCGGCCAGCGCCATGCGTCCCAGCCGCCTCATCCACGCCTCCTCGCCCTTGAAGGCGCGAATGATACACCGGCTTCCCCGCCGCCGCGCCAGGGATGCGGGCATGGCGGAGCACGGCCTTGTGCGCGGATGCCGTGACCCTGGCGCGGCGGCGCGGCGCGGCCCATCTTGCCCTGCATGAGCAACTTGCCCGACAAGCCGGCCTCGGCCGCCGTCGCGGCCTTCCTCAAGCAGGTGGAGAGCCTGCCGCAGGTGCGGCCGGCCAGCGGCAGGCGTGGCCGTCTGATCTTCGCCGTGGATGCCACTGCCTCCCGCCAGCCGACCTGGGACCGCGCCTGCCGGCTGCAGGGGGAGATGTTCCTGGCCACTGGGGATCTCGGCGGCCTGGCGGTGCAGATGGCCTATTACCGCGGCTTCATGGAATTCGCCGCGACTCCCTTCCTGACCGATTCGGCGGAACTGACCCGCCGCATGACCGGCGTGCAGTGCCTGGGCGGCCAGACCCAGATCCAGCGGGTGCTGGAGCACGCCCTGGCGGAGACGAAGCGGGAGAGGGTGAACGCCCTGGTCTTCGTCGGCGACGCGGTGGAGGAGGCGGCGGACCCGCTCTGCCACCTGGCTGGGCAATTGGGCCTGCATGGCACGCCGGTCTTTGTTTTCCATGAGGGCGGCAATCCCGTGGTGGCCGATATCTTCCGGCAGCTCGCCAGGGTGTCGGGCGGCGCCTATGCGCCCTTCGATTCGGGCAGCGCCAATGCCCTGCGCGACCTGCTGCGGGCGGTCGCGGTTTATGCCGCCGGCGGGCGGCAGGCCCTGGCGCGGTTGCCGGGCGGCGTGGCGCGGCAGATCGCCGGCCAGTTGCCGGCCCCCAAGAGCTGAGGGCGGGAAGCCATGGTCTGGCTGGCCATTGGTGCGGGGCTGCTGCTGCTGGGGCTCTGGCTGCTGCGCCTCTTCGCCAATGCCGAGCCGCAGACCATCCGCAAGGCCGGGGCCTGGATACTCGGCACGCTCGGCGTGCTGCTTCTCGCGCTGCTGCTGGCCTCCGGGCGGGCGGCGCAGGCGGTCTGGACGCTGGCGCTGTTCGGGCCGCTGGTCTGGCGGCTCGCGCAGGGCTGGCGCGCGGCGCGGCGCTTCGGCCTGGGCAGTCCGGGCATGGCGGGCGGAGGCGGGGAGAGTGCGGTGGAGACCGCGACGCTTGCCATGCGGCTCGACCATTCCACTGGCCAAATGAGCGGGCGGGTGCGCCGCACCCGTTTCGCCGGACGGGAATTGGCGGAACTCACCCTGCCGGAGCTGCTGGAATTGCTGGAGGACTGTCGCCGGGCCGATCCCGAGAGCGTGCCGCTGCTGGAAGCCTGGCTGGACCGGACCGAGCCCGACTGGCGGCAGGCGCGGCCCGCCGGCCACGCGGCCGCTGGCCCGATGACACGGGAGGAAGCGCTGGAGGTGCTCGGCCTGCAGGAAGGGGCAAGCGCCGAGGAGATCCGCCAGGCGCATCGCCGCCTGATGCGGGCCGCGCATCCCGACCAGGGGGGCAGCGATTGGCTGGCCGCCCGCATCAACCAGGCCCGCGACGTGCTGCTGGGCTGACGCGTTCGTGATCCTGTCCGCCCCGCACTTCCGCCCAACCTGAAGTCACAGCGCGGCCAGCCGGTACCGGCCGCCTTGCCCGATCCCGGGGCGCATGGCACTCCTCGGGCCGGCGAAAACCCGGGTCGGCCCGCTTGCCGGCCTCAACTGACAACTCTTGCCAGGAGGCCCCGTGTCCGCCCTCAAGCCGCTCAAGAAGGCTGTTCTTCCCGTTGCCGGCCTCGGCACCCGTTTCCTTCCCGCTACGAAGGCGATGGCGAAGGAGATGCTGCCCGTCGTCGACCGGCCGTTGATCCAGTACGCCGTGGACGAGGCGCGTGCGGCTGGGATCGAGCAATTCTGCCTCATCACCGGCCGCGGCAAGACCGCGATCGTCGAGCATTTCGACGTTGCCTATGAACTTGAGAAGACGCTGGAGGAGCGCGGCAAGGAGGACATCCTGGCCGATCTGCGCACCATCACGATGGAGCCCGGCTCGATCGTGACGGTGCGTCAGCAGGTGCCGATGGGGCTGGGACACGCCATCTGGTGCGCCCGCGCCTTCATCGGCGACGATCCCTTCGCGATCCTTTTGCCGGACGACCTCATGCTGTGCGACGTCCCCTGCACGGCCCAGCTTGCCGAGGCCTATCGCGAGACCGGCGGCAATGTCGTGGCAATCGAGGAAGTGCCGCGAGACCGCGTGAACCGCTACGGCGTGCTCGACGTGGCGGAGGACAAGGGCCGGCTGGTCTCGGTGAAGGGGCTGGTGGAGAAGCCGCCTCCGGAGAAGGCGCCTTCCAACCTGACCATCATCGGCCGCTATGTGCTGATGCCGGAGGTGATCGACGCGCTCTCCGAGATGGAGCGCGGCGCCGGCGGCGAAGTGCAGCTGACCGACGGCATGGCGAAGCTGATCGGCCGGCAGCCCTTCCATGGATTGCGCTACGAGGGCCGGCGCTTCGACTGCGGCGACAAGACCGGCTTCCTGGAAGCGCAGATTGCCTTCGCGCTGAAGCGGCCGGACATGGCGCCGGCAGTCCGGGAATTCCTGGCGCGCTACTGCTGAAGCGCAGGAACGGAGGAGCCTGCCGATGCGCATTGCCATGGTCGGGGCCGGCTATGTGGGGCTGGTGTCGGGTGCCTGCTTTGCCGAGTTCGGCGTGGAGGTGTGTCTGGTCGACACCGACGCGGCGAAGGTGGCGGCGCTGCGGGAGGGCCGCATCCCGATCTACGAGCCCGGTCTGGACCGGCTGGTGCAGGACAATGTCGGCGAGGGCCGGCTGACCTTCACCACCGATCTGGCCGAGGCGGTGCAGGGGGCGGAGGCGGTGTTCCTGGCGGTCGGCACGCCGTCGCGGCGCGGCGACGGGCATGCCGACCTCTCCTTCGTCTTCGCCGCGGCCGAGCAGGTGGCCCGCGCCGCCACCCGGCCGCTGGTGCTGGTCACCAAGTCCACCGTGCCGGTCGGGACGGGGCGGCGGGTGCGGGAGATCGTGCGCCAGGCGCGGCCGGAGCTGGCGATCGAGGTCGCCTCCAACCCGGAATTCCTGCGCGAAGGCAGCGCCATCGGCGACTTCATGCGCCCGGACCGGGTGGTGATCGGCACCGAGCCGGGCGAGGCGGGCGAGCGGGCGCTCGCGGTGCTGAAGCGGCTGTACCGGCCGCTCTACCTGATCGAGACGCCGATCCTGGCGACCAGCATCGAGACGGCGGAGCTGATCAAGTATGCCGCCAATGCCTTCCTGGCCACCAAGATCACCTTCATCAACGAGATCGCCGATCTCTGCGAGAAGGTCGGCGCCGATGTGCATGACGTGGCGCGCGGCATGGGCCTCGACGGCCGGATCGGGCGCAAGTTCCTGCATGCCGGGCCGGGCTATGGCGGCTCCTGCTTCCCCAAGGACACGCTGGCGCTGGCCCGCACCGCGCAGGACGCCGGGGCGCCGCTGCGGCTGGTGGAGACCACCATCGCGGTGAACGAGGCGCGCAAGGCGGCGATGGCCGAGCGGGTGATCGCGGCCTGCGGCGGCTCGGTCGAGGGCAAGACCATCGCGGTGCTGGGGCTGACCTTCAAGCCGGAGACGGACGACATGCGGGAGGCGCCGTCGCTGGTGGTGGTGCCGAAGCTGCTGGCGGCCGGGGCCCGGGTGCGGGCCTTCGATCCGGCCGGGATGGGCCAGGCGCGGGCGCTGCTGCCGGCCGGGCTGGAATACGCCGCCAATGCGCTGGAGGCGGCGGCGGATGCCGATGCGCTGGTGCTGCTGACCGAGTGGAACGAGTTCCGCGCGCTCTCGCCCAGCCGCCTGAAGGCGGCGATGCGCGGCGACGTGCTGCTCGACCTGCGCAATGTCTATGACCCGGAGACGATGCGGCAGGCGGGATTCCGCTACGCCTCCATCGGCCGGCCATGAGGAACGGGATATGACCGCCTTCAAGCACGACTTCCACCCCACCCTGCTGCGCGAGTACGATATCCGCGGCATCGTCGGAGATACCCTGAAGCCGGAGGATGCCTTCGCCATCGGCCGCTGCTTCGGCTCCCTCGTCGTGCGGGCGGAGGGGAAGAAGGTCGTGGTCGGCTATGACGGGCGTCTTTCTTCCCCGGATCTGGAGCCGCAGCTCGTCGCCGGGCTGCGCGCCTGCGGGCTGGAGGTGCTGCGCATCGGGCTGGTGGCGACGCCGATGCTCTATTTCGCGGCCTATGCGCTCGGCACCGACGGCGCGGTCATGGTCACGGGCAGCCACAACCCGCCGGACTACAACGGCTTCAAGATGATGCTGGGGAAGAAGCCCTTCTTCGGCGCGCAGATCCAGGAGATCGGCCGGATGGCGGCGGAGGGGGATGTGGTGCCTCCCTCCGCCGAAGGGTCCGACCGCCGCGTGGATATCGCCGAGGATTACGCGGCGCGCGTGCTGCGGGACTATGACGGGGGCGAGCGCAAGCTGAAGGTGGTGTGGGATCCGGGCAACGGCGCGGCGTCCGACATCACCAAGCTGCTGACCTCGCGACTGCCGGGCGAGCATTTCGTCATCAACGGCATGGTGGATGGCACCTTCCCGAACCACCACCCGGACCCGACCGTGCCGAAGAACCTGGAGCAATTGATCGAGGAAGTGGCGCGCCAGGGCGCCGATCTCGGCATCGCTTTCGATGGCGACGGCGACCGCATCGGCGTGGTGGACAATGAGGGCCACATCCTGTTCGGCGACCAGTTGATGATCGTGCTGGCGCGCGACGTGCTGAAGGAGAGGCCCGGCGGCATCATCATCGCCGATGTGAAGGCGAGCCAGGTCCTGTTTGACGAGATCGCCAAGGCTGGCGGCAAGCCGCTGATGTGGAAGACCGGCCATTCGCTCATCAAATCGAAGATGGCGGAGACGGGCGCGCCGCTGGCCGGCGAGATGTCGGGCCACATCTTCTTTGCCGACAAGTGGTATGGCTTCGACGACGCGCTCTATTCCGCGGTGCGGCTTCTCGGCATCGTGGCGCGCATGGACCGGCCGCTCTCGGCGGTGCGGGCGGCGCTGCCGCAGGTGATCAACACGCCGGAGCTGCGCTTCAACTGCCCCGAGGACCGCAAGTTCAAGGTGGTGCAGGAGGTGAAGGACCGCCTCGCTGCCGAGGGCGCCAAGGTGCAGGACGTGGACGGCGTGCGGGTGTTGACGGATGACGGCTGGTGGCTGCTGCGCGCCTCCAACACCCAGGCCGTGCTCGTGGCGCGGGCCGAGGCGACCAGCGAGGCCGGGTTGGAGCGGCTGAAGGCGCTGCTCTCGGCGCAACTGCAGAAGAGCGGCTTGGCTGCCCCGGATTTCTCCGGGGCCAATGCCGGGCATTAGCCCGCCGCCGTCCCGGGCGGGAACGCCCGGGACGTGGTTCGCGCGCAGCCGTATGGCCGGCGCGGTCCGTCGGGAGTGGTCCCCGGCGCTGCGCCCGGCTCAGTAGGCGTTCGGCAGTTCGTCGGTCAGGCGCTCGACCGGCACGCAGAGGAGGCGGTATCCTGGGGCCGCGGCCCGGCTCGTGGCCTCCTGCTGGCATGATTCGAGGTTGGGATATAAGCGGAGCAGGGCGGTGGGCTGCGGTTCCGCCGAACTGGCGGGGGATCCGGGAAGCGCAGGCGCTGGCGAGATCGTGGCGATGGTGGCGACGACGAGCACGAAGTCCGTCATGGTCGACCCCCTGTGGCCCCGGAAACGGGGCAGGAGAGCCTAGGGCCAAATTGTTTCAATACATATGAAAACGCATCCAGTAAGCCCACGTCGTCGTGCTTCCTGCATCCGAATGACCGCCCTCGTTGCGGGACGTCGCCATGGGTGATGGTGCGAATCGGGTAGATGCCCTGCTGCGTCCTGCTGCGGGCGGCAGAGCGGTGTTGCAGGCGGGCCGCACCGGCGGGGAAATTCGTCCCAGCCGTAGCGGCGCCATTCCGTGGCCGGCAGCCTTGGCGGCAACGAGTTACGGCATCGCCGTGCCGCCCCTGCCTGTTTTGCTCCCGTTCCCGTGAATCGGCGGCCTGGCAGCCCGGAGGCAAGCCGAGACGTTGCCATATCCGGTACGGACCCCACCGCTGGAGACAGCCGGGGGTGAGGTTTTGTAAGGCCTGCTTCCCTTGTATGTTAGGGGTTCGACCATGGAGACCCGGATGGGAGAGGCCCATAACCAGCCCGGTAGCCCCGGCACGACGGCACACGCGGAAGGCGACCTAGCACGCATGTCCTTCGAGGATGCGTTGCAGGAGCTGGAGGAGATCGTGAAGTCGCTCGAAGGCGGAAAGGGGACGTTGGCCCAGGCGATCGCCGACTACGAGCGGGGCGCCGCGCTCCGCCGTCATTGCGAAGCCAAGCTGGCCGAGGCGGAGGCCAAGGTGCAGGCCATCATGGAAGGGCCCTCCGGCCCGGCCCTGCGCGATGTCGAGTGAGACTGCCCAAGGAATGAGCATGACAACCGAGGCCTCCGCCCAGTCCCTGCCACGTGCCTTGGCTGCGGCGGCGGAGGAGATCGACCGGGCGCTGGACATCCTGCTGCCGCCCGCCGAAGGGCCCGAATCGCGGCTCTACGAGGCCATGCGCTATGCCGCCATCGGCGGCGGCAAGCGGCTGCGCGGCTTCCTGGTCCTGGAGGGGGCGCGGCAATTCGGCGTTTCCCGCACCTCCGCCCTGCGTGTCGCCGGCGCCGTCGAGATGGTGCACGCCTACAGCCTGGTCCATGACGACCTGCCGGCGATGGACGATGACGACCTGCGCCGTGGCAAGCCCACGGCTCACAAGGCCTTCGACGAGGCGACCGCCATCCTGGCCGGCGACGCGCTGCAATGCCATGCCTTCACCGTGCTGGCCGAGGAGGATACGCACAGCGACCCCGCGGTGAGGGCGGAACTGGTCCGCTGCCTCTCCCGCGCCGCCGGGCCGCGCGGCATGGTTGGCGGGCAGATGCTGGACATGCTGGCCGAGGAAAGCGGGACGCCGCTGGACGAGGTGGCGATCGGCCGGCTGCAGACACTCAAGACCGGCAAGCTGATCGAATTCTCCGCGGAGGCGGGGGCGCTGCTCGGCAAGGCGCCAGCGGCGCAGCGGCATGCACTGTGTCTTTATGGCCGCGATCTCGGCGCAGCGTTCCAGATTGCCGATGATCTGCTGGACGCAACGGCCAGCGCCGAGGAAACTGGCAAGCGCACCGGCAAGGATGCCGCGGCCGGCAAGGCGACGCTGGTATCCCTGCTCGGGATCGAGCGGGCCCGGCTGCAGGCCGAGCGGCTGGTCAACCAAGCCAAGGGCCATCTTGACGGGTTCGGCGAACGGGCTGACCTGTTGCGGATGCTTGCAGATTTCGTGATCGAGCGGAGGAACTGATGTCCGCACCACCCTCCACTCCGCTCCTCGACCGGGTGCGCATCCCGGCCGACCTGCGCAATTTCTCGGCCGAGCAGTTGAAGCAGCTCGCCGATGAATTGCGGGCGGAAACCATCCATGCCGTCAGCCAGACCGGCGGACATCTCGGCGCCTCGCTCGGCGTGGTCGAGCTGACCGTCGCCATCCATGCGGTGTTCGACACGCCGCATGACCGGCTGATCTGGGATGTCGGCCACCAGGCCTATCCCCACAAGATCCTGACCGGCCGGCGCGACCGCATCCGCACGCTGCGCCAGGGCGGCGGCCTCTCCGGCTTCACCCGCCGCAGCGAGAGCGAATACGACCCCTTCGGCGCGGCGCATTCCAGCACCTCCATCTCCGCCGGCCTTGGCATGGCGGTGGCGCGCGACCTGAAGGGCGAGGAACGGCAGGTCATCGCGGTGATCGGCGATGGGGCGATGAGCGCGGGCATGGCCTATGAAGCCATGAACAATGCCGGCGCCTCCAACGCCAACCTGATCGTCATCCTGAACGACAACGACATGTCCATCGCGCCCCCGGTGGGCGCCATGTCGGCCTATCTGTCGCGCCTGATCTCCTCCCGCCCGTTCCTCAACCTGCGGGACCTGATGGCACGGCTGGCCAAGCGCTTCCCTGGGCCGCTGGAGCGCGCGGCCAAGCGCGCCGACGAATATGCCCGCGGCCTGCTGACCGGCGGCACGCTGTTCGAGGAGCTGGGCTTCTACTATGTCGGCCCCATAGACGGGCATGACCTGGATCACCTGCTTCCGGTGCTGCGCAACCTGCGCGACACCGATCACCAGGGCCCGATCCTGCTGCACGTCGTCACCAAGAAGGGCAAGGGCTACCCGCCCGCCGAGGCCAGCGCCGACAAGTACCACGGCGTGGTGAAGTTCAACGTCATCACCGGCGAGCAGCAGAAGGCCCCGCCCGGCCCGCCGAGCTTCACCAAGGTCTTCGCCAACGCCCTGATCGCCGAGGCGGAGGCCGATGAGCGCATCGTCGCTATCAATGCCGCCATGCCCTCCGGCACCGGGCTTGACCTATTCGGGAAGAAATTCCCGAAGCGGACCTTCGATGTCGGCATCGCAGAACAGCATGCCGTCACCTTCGCCGCCGGCATGGCGACGGAGGGGATGAAGCCCTTCTGCGCCATCTACTCCACCTTCCTGCAGCGCGCCTATGACCAGGTGGTGCATGACGTGGTGCTGCAGTCCCTGCCGGTCCGCTTCGCCATGGACCGTGCCGGGCTGGTCGGCGCCGATGGTGCGACCCATGCTGGTGCCTACGACATCGCCTATCTCGGCTGCCTGCCCAACATGGTGCTGATGGCCGCGAGCGACGAGGCCGAGCTGATGCACATGGTTGCCACGGCGGCGCAGATCGACGACCGGCCGAGCGCCTTCCGCTACCCGCGCGGCGAGGGCTTCGGCGTCGAGCTGCCGGCGCGCGGCACGCCGCTGGAGATCGGCAAGGGCCGGATCGTGAAGGAGGGCACCACCGTCGCCATCCTCTCCTACGGCGCCCGGCTGCGGGAGGCGCTCAAGGCGGCGGAGGAGCTGGGCGCCCGCGGCCTCTCCACCACCGTCGCCGATGCGCGCTTCGCCAAGCCGCTCGACACCGCCCTGGTGGAGCGGCTGGCGCGCGAGCATGCGGTTCTCATCACCATCGAGGAGGGCTCGATCGGCGGCTTCGGCAGCTTCGTGCTGCAGCACCTGGCCTGGAAGGGCCTGCTGGAGAACGGGCTGAAGGTGCGGCCGATGACGCTGCCCGATCGCCTGATCGAGCACGACAGCCCGAAGAAGCAGTATGACGATGCCGGGCTGAACGCCGCGCATATCGTCGCCACGGCGGTCGCCGCCCTGGGCGCGGACGCCAAGGCGCTGCCGGCGAGGGCGTGAGGGAGGCTGTCGTCGCGAAGCCGGGCAAGCTCCGCGCGGACCAGTTGCTGGTGGATCGCGGGCTGGTGGAAAGCCGGACCCGCGCCCAGGCGCTGATCCTCGCGGGCAAGGTGTTCTCCGGCGAAGCGCGAATCGAAAAGCCGGGGCAGATGCTGGCCGAGGACCGGCCCCTTGAGGTCCGCGGCCAGGACCATCCCTGGGTTTCGCGTGGCGGGGTGAAGCTGGCGCATGGGCTGGCGCATTTCCGCCTGTCGCCGGCGGGGCGGGTGTGCCTGGATGTCGGCGCCTCCACCGGCGGCTTCACCGATGTGCTGCTGCATCACGGCGCGGCGAAGGTCTATGCCGTGGATGTCGGGCATGGGCAGCTCGCCTGGTCCCTGCGCAATGATCCCCGCGTGGTGGTGCGGGAGCGGGTGAATGCGCGCTACCTGGATGCCGAGCAGGTGCCGGAGCCTGTCGGCGCGCTGGTCTGCGATGCCAGCTTCATCGGCCTCGCTACCTTGCTGCCGGCACCGCTGGCGCTTTGTGCCCCTGGCGCCTGGGCCGTCGCGCTGATCAAGCCGCAATTCGAGGTGGGGCCGAACATCGCCAAGGGCGGCGTGGTGCGGGATGCGGCCGTGCACCGGGCGGTCTGCGACCGCATCGCCGCCTGGTGGCGCGGCCTGCCCGGCTGGCGGGTGCTGGGGGTGGAGCCGAGTCCCATTCTGGGGCCGGAAGGGAACCGCGAATTCCTGATAGCTGCCATCAAGGAGTGATCTCCTGGCCAGTTCGCCGGGACGGGCGCTATAGGGGACCGGACAGCGTCCGAGGAAAGATGCCACACGATCTCTTGCCCCCCTTTGATCCGATTTCGGCCGGCTGGAAGCGCATGGATGCCGAAGGCTATCCGGCGCTGATCGGCCCCTTCTTCGCCAAGCGGGAAGGCGAAGGCTGGCGCTACGGCTTCCTGGCGGAGCCGCGGCACCGCAATGCCGGCGGCGTGGTCCATGGCGGCATGCTGATGAGCTTCGCCGATGACGTCCTCGGCATCACCGTCTGGACCGCAGCAGGACGCAAGCCCTGCACCACCGTCCAGCTCAACATGCAGTTCATCGCCCCGGTCCGCGTCGGCGATTTCGTCGAGGGGCGGGCGGAGGTGCTGCGCACCACGCGTTCCATTCTTTTTGTTCGCGGCATGCTGACCGTGGGCGACCGCACCGTCGCGCATGCGGACGGGGTGTGGAAGATCCTCGGCGCCAACTGACCATAATTGGGGAGAGAAACCATGCGCTCCGCCGTCATCGTCTCCACCGCGCGCACGCCGATCGGGCGGGCCTATCGCGGCGCCTTCAACGACACCCAGGCCCAGGCGCTGGGCGGCCATGTCATCGCCGCGGCGGTGCAGCGCGCCGGCCTCGACCCGCAGGAGGTCGAGGACGTCATCATGGGCGCCGCGCTGCAGCAGGGCAGCCAGGGTTCCAACATGGCGCGGCAATGCGCGCTGCGTGCCGGCCTGCCCGACACCGTGCCGGGGATGAGCGTGGACCGCCAATGCTCCTCCGGCCTCATGGCCATCGCCACGGCGGCGAAGCAGGTCATCGCGGATGGCATGCAGGTGGTGGTGGGCGGCGGCCTCGAATCCATCTCCCTGGTGCAGAACGACAAGATGAACCGCTACCGCACCCGCGATCCCTGGCTGGAGGAGCGGGTGCCGCAGCTCTACATGACCATGCTGGAGACGGCGGAGATCGTTGCCGACCGCTACAATATCAGCCGGGAGGCACAGGATGCCTACGCCCTGCAATCGCAGCAGCGCACCGCGGCGGCGCAGGCGGCCGGGCGCTTCGATGCCGAGATCGTCCCCATGCCGTCCGTCATGGTCGTGCAGGATAAGAACACCGGCGAGATCTCCCGCAAGGAGGTCACGCTGACCAAGGACGAGGGCAACCGGCCCGATACCAAGCTGGAAGGGCTGGCGGCGCTGCAGCCGGTCTTCAAGGATGGGCAGCGGGTGAAGCAGGGGCGGTTCATCACCGCCGGCAATGCCTCCCAGCTTTCGGACGGCGCCTCCGCCTGCGTGGTGATGGAGGAGAAGGAAGCGTCGCGCCGCGGGCTGCAGCCTCTCGGCATCTATCGCGGCATGGCGGTGGCGGGCTGCGACCCGGCGGAGATGGGCATCGGCCCGGTCTTCGCCGTACCCAAGCTGCTGAAGCAGCACGGGCTGAAGATGGAGGATATCGACCTCTGGGAGCTGAACGAGGCCTTCGCCTGCCAGGTGATCTACTGCCGCGACCGGCTCGGGATTCCGAATGACCGGCTGAATGTGAATGGCGGCGCCATCTCCATCGGCCATCCCTATGGCATGAGTGGCGCGCGCATGACCGGCCATGCACTGATCGAGGCGAAGCGCCGCGGCGGGCGCTTCGTCGTCATCACCATGTGCATTGGCGGCGGCCAGGGCGCCGCCGGGTTGTTCGAGGTCGCGTGACCGAAACGGTGGTCCGCCCGGACCGGGTCAGGTCCGGGCGGTGCTGCGCATCTCCTGGGCGCTGATCTCGGCCAGCAGGGTCCAGACCCGGTCCGGGTCCATCCGCACCTCGGGATCGTTCAGTAGCCGGTCAAGTTCGGCCAGCTTGGCCTGGAACTCGTGGTCGGTCATCATCCCTCTTCCTTGCACCGGTGCCGCTTCAACGGAAGCGGCACTTTCGAGTGTGCGCAGGAACGTGGCAGAAACCGTGCGGTTTCCAGGTAACAGCGCGGCGCCGGCGCTACACGGAAGAGAGAACCGCCGGGGCCAGGGCTGGCAGCCGCGCCGCCGGATGCGCCGGGTTGCGGAAGCGAAGCTCCCCCTCCGGCGCCGCATCGGGCGGAGCCCCGCCGAACAACTCGAAACGGGAGGTGCAGGAGACCGCGACCACCCGCCGGGCCGCCGGCGTGGTCAGGAAGCGGCGGATCGCACCTTCCAGCTCCAATTGCTCGCGCAGGTTGCGCCATTCGGCGCGATCCAGGTCCTCCAGGAAGACCGCCAGGATGCCGGGCTCCCGGCCGGAGAGGCGGCGTTCCGCGGCCAGGGCCAGGCGGCGGCAGACCGCGGCGGCGATCTCGTCCTCCTGAGAGGAGCGGGCGGCCATGACGAAGACGCTGCCGCTGCCGGCTTCGGTGGTGACGGCCAGATGCGCCTCCGGACCGAACTGGGCACGCAGCCGGGCCGGCAGGCCGGTGGCGCGGTCCTCGGCCTGGGCGCCGGCCAGCACCAGCGGGTCCAGCTTCAGCACCGCCTGGGCGCCGGCATCCTGGCGCTTCTCCGTGGCCAGCAGGGCGCTGATCCGGCGATGCAACTCCGCCATCTGGTCGGGGCCGGCAAGCCCCTCCGGCAGGGTCATCTTCAGCAGGTAGCGGCCGGGATGGGCGGCGAGCCAGGTCTGCAATTCCGGATTGATCCGGTCCACCAGCGCATACCAGTCGCCGCGGTGCAGGCGCCGGCCTTCCTCGGCGGAGATGGTTTCGCAGGCCACCTCGGCACGGACGCCGGCGCGTTCCACCCGCAGGTCGTGCGGCGCGCCTTCGATCAGACCGTCGAAATGGACTTCGAAGCCGCGGCTGCGGAGCAGGGCGGCGGTGCGCAGCCGGTGGAAGAGGGGGATCAGCGTTCCCTGGCCGCTCAGCCCGGCCAGGATTTCCTGCCGCAGCCGGGCGCGGGGGGCAGGGGACAGGCTGTCGGCCAGGCGCACCGCCTCTTGCGCCAGGGCGTGCAGACAGCGCTCGGCCTTGCTGGCACCGGCCAGCGCCTTCCGGTCGCCGAGCCGGGCGAGGGCCAGTTCCAGCGCATGCCGTTGCTGTGCGGCTCGGCCGAGGGCCGAACCGGACTGCATCTGGCTGCCGAGATGGGAGAGGCGCTGGCTCCAGGCCGCCTTGCCGCAGAGGGCGATGAAGGCGCCGATCGGTCCGGCGGGCGACGGCGGCTCGTCGAAGGGCATGGCCTCTCCTCGTCCTCCTGGTTGCCAGATGCCTAAGCCCTGCCGCGCCGGAGCCGTCAAGGCTGAACCCTGCGGCGCCGCCAATCAGTTCCGCGGCAGCCGGGCCTCGCTCGGGGCGTCCGGGTTCTGGGCGCGGTGGCGCAGCAGGTGGTCGGCCAGGACCAGGGCCAGCATGGCCTCGCCCACCGGGACGGCGCGGATGCCGACGCAGGGGTCATGGCGGCCCTTGGTCTGCACCTCCACGTCCTGCCCGAAACGATCCACTGCCTTGCGCGGGGTGAGGATGGAGGAGGTCGGCTTCACCGCGAAGCGCGCGACAATTGGCTGGCCGGTGGAGATGCCGCCCAGGATGCCGCCGGCATGGTTGGAGGCGAACTGCACCCTGCCATCCGGCCCCATGCGCATCTCGTCGGCATTGGCCTCGCCGGAGAGGGCGGCGGCGGCGAAGCCATCGCCGATCTCCACGCCCTTCACCGCATTGATGCCCATCAGCGCCGCGGCGATATCGGCATCCAGCTTGCCATAGACCGGTGCGCCGAGGCCCGGGGGCACGCCCTCCGCCACCACCTCCACCACCGCGCCGAGGGAGGAGCCGGCCTTGCGCGCCGCCAGCAGCTTCTCCTCCCAGCGAGGCACGGCGGCCGGATCGGGGCAGAACAGCTCATTGGCCTCCGCGGCGGCCCAGTCCCAATTCGCGCGGTCGATCCGGTCATCGCCCATCTGCACCAGGGCGGCGCGGATCCTCACCTCCGGCCCCAGGACCTTGCGGGCCACGGCGCCGGCGGCGACGCGCATCGCCGTCTCCCGCGCCGAGGACCGGCCGCCGCCGCGATAGTCGCGGATGCCGTATTTCAGCTCGTAGGTCAGGTCGGCATGGCCGGGGCGGAAGCGGTCCTTGATCTCCCCGTAGTCGCGGCTGCGCTGGTCCTGGTTCTCGATCAGCAGGGCGATGGGGGTGCCGGTGGTCAGCCCCTCGAAGACGCCGGACAGGATGCGGACCTGGTCCGCCTCCTGCCGCTGGGTGACGAAGCGGCTCTGGCCGGGGCGCCGGCGGTCCAGGAAGGGCTGGATATCGGCCTCGGAGAGGGCGATGCGCGGCGGGCAGCCATCCACGACGCAGCCGATGGCCGGCCCGTGGCTCTCGCCCCAGGTGGTGACGCGGAAGAGGTGGCCGAAGCTGTTGTGCGACATGGCGGCACCCGGCCCCCTCAGGCCCGGTTCAGTCCTTTACCGTGCTGATGTCCGGCGCATCCACCGCCTTCATGCCGACCACGTGGTAACCGCAATCGACATGGTGGACCTCGCCGGTCACGCCGGCACCGAGATCGCTCAGCAGGTACAGCCCGGCGCCGCCGACCTCCTCGATGGTCACGTTGCGCCTCAGCGGGCTGTTGAGCTGGTTCCATTTCAGGATGTAGCGGAAATCGCCGATGCCGCTGGCCGCCAGCGTCTTGATCGGCCCGGCGCTGATGGCGTTCACCCGGATGCCGAGGCCGCCCAGATCCACCGCCAGGTAGCGGACACTGGCCTCCAGCGCCGCCTTGGCCACGCCCATCACGTTGTAATGCGGCGTGACCCGCTCGGCGCCCAGATAGCTCATGGTCAGCAGGCTGCCGCCATTCTTCATCAGCGGCACGGCACGCTGGCAGACCGAGACGAAGGAATAGCAGGAGATGTCCAGCGCCTGCAGGAAGGCGTCGCGCGGCGTGTCCAGGTAGCGGCCGCGGAGGTACTGCTTGTCGGCGAAGCCGATGGCATGGACCAGGAAGTCCAGCCGGCCCCAGTCCTTCTCCAGCGCTGCGAAGACGGCATCCACGCTGGCGTCGTCGGTCACGTCGCAGGGCAGGATATGGCGGCTGCCGACGCTCTCGGCCAGGGGGCGGACCCGCTTCTCCAGCGCCTCCCCCTGATAGGTGAAGGCCAACTCGCCCCCCTGGGCCGCCACCGCCCGGGCAATGCCCCAGGCGATGGAACGGTCATTGGCGACCCCCATGATGAGTCCGCGCTTGCCGGCCATGAGCGTGCCGGTGGGGGCGTCTGCAAGGGGCGCTTCTGGCATGCGTGACAATGACCGACGGCTGGTTGCAGGGAGCCAGGAGGGGTGGCACATGCCGGTGAGCCGGGCAAGGGGGCCCGGCCCTTTCTTCCTCCCCCGGGATGCCTGCCATGGATGCGACCGCCCTCGATCCCATTGCCCAGTTCGAGGCCTGGCTCGCGGAAGCGACGCAATCCGAACCGAACGACCCCAACGCCGTCTGCCTGGCCACCTGCACGCCGGATGGCCGGCCCTCCGCCCGCATGGTGCTGCTGAAGGGCGTGGATCCGCGGGGCTTCGTCTTCTACACCAATCTGGAGAGCCGGAAGGGCCAGGAGCTTCTGGCCAATCCCCATGCCGCGCTCTGCTTCCACTGGAAGAGCCTGCGGCGCAGCGTGCGCGTCGAGGGGCCGGTGGAGCGGGTGAGCGATGCGGAGGCCGATGCCTATTTCGCCACCCGTCCGCGCGGCTCGCGCATCGGCGCCTGGGCCAGCCGGCAGTCCCGCCCGCTGGAGAGCCGCTTCGCGCTGGAGAAGCGGGTGGCGGAATTCACCATGAAATTCGGCATGGGCGAGATCCCGCGCCCCGAATTCTGGTCCGGCTTCCGGGTACTGCCGCAGCGGATCGAATTCTGGCGCGACATGGCCTTCCGCCTGCATGACCGCCAGGTCTTCCACCGGGAAGGGGAGGGCTGGCGGGTCGAGGCCCTGTATCCGTGACCATCCCCGCGCCGCAGCAGCCGGTGGCGGCGCTGCTGCAGCGCCTGACCGGCGCCGCGCCGATCGAGACGCATGTCTCCGCCATCTTCGTCGGGCCGGACCAGGCGCTGAAGCTGAAGAAGGCGGTGCGGCTCGGCTTCCTCGACTTCACCAGCCTCGCCGCGCGGGAGCGGTTCACCCGGCGGGAGCTGGAGATCAACCAGCCCTTCGCTCCCGGTCTCTACCGCGATGTGCAGCCGGTGGTGCGGCAGCCGAATGGTGGCTTGGCCCTGGGTGGGGCGGGGGAGGTGGTGGACTGGGTGCTGCGCATGGCGCCCGTCGCGGCGGAGGATTTCCTGGATGCGGTCGCGGCGCGCGGCGGGCTGACGCCCGAGATGCTGGACCAGATGGCGGATGCCGCGGCCGCCCTGCACGCGGCCTCGCCGGTCCTGCGGGATGTGGACGCGCCGGCGGCCATGGCGGCGGTGCTGGCAGGCAACCGGCAGGCGGCGCTGGCGGCCGGGCTGCCGGTGGCGCGGGTGGAGGCCTGGACCGCAGACGCCGCGGCAATGCTCGGCCGCATCTCGCCCCTGCTGGCGGTGCGGGCGGCGGCGGGGCGGATCCGGCGCTGCCATGGCGACCTGCACCTGAAGAATCTCTGCCTCTGGCAGGGGCGGGTGACGGCCTTCGACGCCCTCGAATTCGACGAGGAACTGGCCAGCATCGATACCGGCTACGACCTCGCCTTCCTGCTGATGGATCTGGAGCACCGGGTCGGCCGCCCCGCTGCCAACCGGGTGATGAACCGCTATGTCGCCCGCAGCGGCGATGCCGGGATGACCGGTGCGCTGCCCTTCTGGCTGTCGCAGCGGGCGATGATCCGCGCGCATGTGGAGGCGGCACGGGCCAGGGGAAGTGGCCAGAATGGCGCCGGGCTGGCCTATCTGGCGATGGCCGAGGGCTTGCTGCATCCGGCGCCGCCCCGCCTGGTGGCGGTGGGCGGCTTGCAGGGCACGGGCAAGAGCCGTCTGGCCCGCGCGCTCGCCCCGGATCTCGGCGCTGCGCCGGGGGCGCTGGTGCTGCGGAGCGACGAGATCCGCAAGCGCCGTCACGGCCTGGCACCAGAGGAAAGACTGCCGGCGGAAGCCTATGCCCCGGAGGAAAGCGCCGCGGTCTTCGCCGAGCTCGCCGCCTTGGCGGCGGAAGCGGCGCGTGGCGGCCATGCGGTGATCGCCGACGCTGCCTTCCTGCGGCCGGAGGAGCGGGCGCAGATCGAATCCGCTGCCGCCCAGGCCGGCGTGCCCTTCACCGGCATCTGGCTGACTGCGCCGTTGCCCGTGCTGCGGGAACGGATCGCGGCGCGGCGCGGGGATGCTTCGGACGCCACCGTCGCGGTGCTGGAGGCTGCCGCGGCGCGCGATATCGGGCCCATGAGTTGGCAGGAGGTGGACGCATCCGGCGACCCCATCCCCGCCGCACGCATGTTGTTGCGGTTGCCGTCGCCCGGTTCGTGCTAGAGAGTCTGGCCAGAAGCGCCGTTTGGGAGACGCGCCATGGCCTATCGTCGCCTGCTGCTGCCGCTGACCGGCACCGCGGCCGGAGAAGCCGCGCTGACCACCGCTCTGATGGTGGCACGGATCTGGAATGCGCATGTCCACTGCCTGCATGTGCGGGTGGATGCGCGGGATGTCGCACCTCTGGCCGGCGAGGGTCTCTCCGGCGCCATGATCGAGGAGATGATGGCCGCCACCGAGCGCGAGAGCGGGGAGCGCGCCGGCCGCGTCCGCGCCCTGTTTGAACGCTTCGCCGAACAGGCCGGCGATGTCACCCTGGCCTACAGCGCCGAATCGGCGCTGAAGCATGACGGCCCGACTCTCTCCTTCGAATCCGTCGCGGGCAGGGAGGAGGACATCGTCGCCCAGCAATCCCGCCTCTATGACATGGCGGTGGTGCCGCATCCGGAGGCAGGGGAGGATGTCTCCTCCTCCGACGCGCTGCATGCGGTGCTGTTCGATTCCGGCCGGCCGGTGCTGATCGCGCCGAGGGAGGCGCCGTCCACCATCGGCACCCGCGTCTGCGTCGCCTGGAACGGCACGGCGGAGAGCGCGGCGGCGGTGGCGGCCTCGCTGCCCTGGCTCCACCGGGCGAATGCCGTTCGTATCCTGTATGCCGACGAGTACCAGCGCCGCGGCCCGCCGGTGGAGGGCATCCGCGCCTATCTGCGCTGGCACGAGATCGAGGCCGAGACCCAGCTCTTCAAGCCGCTGACCAGGGATGTCGGCGCCGGGCTTTTGGGAGCGGCACGGGATTTCGGCGCCGACCTGCTCTGCATGGGCGCCTACAGCCATTCCCGGCTGCGGCAATTGATCCTGGGCGGCGTAACCAGGCATGTGCTGGAGAACAGCGACATGCCGGTGCTCATGTGCCGGTAGCCTGCGATCGTCCCGGGCGGAACAGCCCAGGGTGTGAATTGCCGGCCCGACAGAAGCTGGTGCTGGTCCGGCCGGCCGCCGTACATCTGCCGGACTACGTCGCGGCGCTGCGGCGCGGCTGGTCGCCGGACATTGTCCGCCCGGCGGAGACGGCGCGGGAGCAGTTGGAGGCCATCCGTCGCGACCCGGACGGTTTTCTCGCCGGGCTGGACGATCCGGCGGGCAGAGGCGGCCCAATCACCCTGCCGGACGGGTCGCGGGTTCCGCGGCTGCCGGGCTTCCGCCGCTGGCTGTGGGATGGCGCCTTCTGCGGCTCCATCGGCTTCCGCTGGCAGCCCGGCACGCCTGCCCTGCCGCCCTATGTGTCCGGCCATATCGGCTATGCGGTGGTCCCCTGGAAGCGCGGCCGGGGCTATGCGACCCGCGCCCTGGCCCTGCTGCTGGCGGAGATCGCCGGTACCGGCCTGCCCTATGTCGAATTGACGACGGATCCGGAGAATGCCGCCTCCATCCGGGTCATCACCGCCAATGGGGGGGAGCTAGTGGAGCGCTTCACCCGGGATACCGCCTGTGGCGGCACGCCCGGGCTTCGCTTCCGGATTCCCCTGCCGCGCCCGTCCTGACCGTTCAGCGACGGGTGCCGATGACGACGAGGTACTCGCGCGGCATGGCGATGCCCATCGGCGTGCGGTGGGTCTCATGGAGGGCGATGAAGTCGCGGCGCAGCTCCTCCTTGCGGTCCGTGGCCTGAAGCAGCGTCTTGGTCGGCCCGTAGCCCTGGCTGAAGACATTCCACACCGCCTCGCCGGAGGGCAGCCGCAGTACCGTGGTGCCCGTCTCGAATTGCAGGTCGAAGGTGTTGCCGAGCAGCTCCCGCACGCGCTCCTCGCGCCCCCATTCGAAGGGGGAGGGCGGTGCCGGGTTCGGCGGCGCCGGCATGTAGGGTCGCATCACCTTGAACATGTCGGCGATGGTGCCCTCCGGCGGCCAGGTGGTGAGGCCGATCCGGCCGCCCTGGCGGCAGACCCGCGCCAGCTCGCCCGCCACCGCTTCCGGGCGGCTGGCGAACATCACGCCGCAGGTCGAGGTGATGACGTCGAAGCTGCCGGCGGGGAAATCGAGTTGCTCCGCATCCCCGACCATGAATTCGATCTCGAGATTCGCCTGCTTTGCCAGGCGGCGGGCCGCCTCGATCACCCCGGCGCCGATATCCACGCCGGTGACCTTGGCTCCCTTCTGCGCCAGCCGCCGTGCGGTCCAGCCGGTGCCGGTGGCCAGGTCGAGGACACGCTCCCCCGGCCGGATGTCGAGCCGGTTGAGGACATGCTCGATGGAATCGGCGATGGTCTCGCTGATCAGATCGTAGTCGGCGCCTCCTGAACCCCAGGTGGCTGCCGCTTTCTCGTTGTGGGGTTGTATGGCCATCCTTGCCTCCCGGCGCGCCTTCGGTGGCGCACAGCCGGGAGTCTGGACCGTGCTGCGACGATCGGGCGATCACAGGAAGCGGCGGCGGCAGCAGCAGCGGCGCGCGGAACGAACCAACGCGTCAATAAACGCATGAATGATGGTGATAGGGGGCGGCGATGGGACAAATGGCGCGGCCGGCCCCATCTGGGTGGTCGAATGGCCCGCATCGCGTGGCCCCTTGATCGTGGAGCGCCCTATGATTGATGTCCGACCCTTTGCCACCCTCGGCGGTGCCGACCATGGCTGGCTCAAGACCCGCCACCATTTCTCCTTCGCCAACTACCACGACCTCGACCGGATGAATTGGGGACGGCTCCGGGTCTGGAACGATGACGAGATCGCGCCCGGCACCGGCTTCGACCCGCATCCGCACCGTGACATGGAGATCATCACCTATGTCCGTGATGGTGCCATCACCCATCGCGACAGCATGGGCAATGAGGGCCGCACCGAGGCGGGCGATGTGCAGATCATGTCCGCCGGCACCGGCGTGGTACACAGCGAGTACAACCTGGAGCCGGAAACCACCCGCCTTTTCCAGATCTGGATCCTGCCGGACCGCCGCGGCGCCAAGCCCAATTGGGGCAGCAGGCAATTCCCGAAGGAGCGGCGCGAGGCAGGGTTCGAGGTGCTCGCCTCCGGCCGGCCGCAGGATGCCGGCAAGGACGCGCTGCCGCTGAATGTTGACGGCGCGGTGTTGGCGGCGACGCTGAAGACCGGCCAGAGATTGATCCTGCCGCTCGCCCCCGGCCGCGCCGCCTATCTGGTGCCAGCCAGAGGTGCTGTCACCTTGAACGGTGTCCCGGTCGGCACCCGCGACGGCGCCGCCATCCGCGACGAGGCGGCGATCGAGATCGCCGCCACCCAGGATGCGGAACTGGTGCTGGTGGAGGTCGCGGCGGAATAGCCGCGGTCCCTTGAGGCGGCCGATTCAGATCTTCGGCCGCCTCAATCCACCTTCATCACCAGCTTGCCGAAATTCTTGCCCTGAAGCAGGCCGATGAAGGCGGTGGGGGCGTTGCGCAGGCCCTCCACCACATCCTCCCGCCACTTCATCCGGCCATCCTTGATCCAGCGGAGCATCTGCGCGCGGAATTGCGGATAGCGCTGCCAGCCGGTGTCGCTGACGATGAAGCCCTGGATGCGCAGCCGCTTGCGCACCACCGGGCCGAGATTGGGGCCGGGCGGCGCACCGCTGGCATCGGCGCCCGGCGCCTCGTTGTACTGCGCGATCATGCCGCACATCACCATGCGGGCGAAGTCGTTCAGGCGCGGGAAGACCGCCGCCTGCACCGCGCCGCCGACATTCTCCCAGTAGACATCGATCCCCTGCGGGCAGGCGGCGTCGAGCTGCGCATTCAGGTCGCCGCGGTGGTCCAGGCAGGCATCGAAGCCCAGTTCCTGCGTCACGAAGTCGCATTTCGCCTTGCCGCCGGCGATGCCGACCACGCGGCAGCCCCTGATCTTGGCGATCTGCCCGACCACCTGGCCGACCGCGCCGGAGGCGGCGGAGACCACCACTGTCTCCCCGGCCTTGGGCTGGCCGATATCCTCCAGCCCCACCCAGGCCGTCAGCCCCGGCATTCCGAGCACGCCGAGCGAGGCCGAAAGCGGCGCCTCCTGCGGGTCGATCTTGAACAGCCTGGCCGGGGTGACGCAGGAGAAGCGCTGCCACCCATAGCCGCCCAGCACCGTGTCGCCCGGCTTGAAGTCCGGATGGCGGGAGGCAACGACCTCACCTGCCGTCTGCCCCTCCATCACCGCGCCGAGCTCGACCGGCTTGGCATAGGATTTCACGTCCGACATGCGGCCGCGCATATAGGGGTCCAGCGAGAGCCAGCGGGCGCGGACCAGCACCTCGCCTTCCTGCGGCTGTGGCACGGGGGTCTCAACGATCTCGAAATCCTCCGGCACCGGCGCGCCCTGCGGGCGGCGGCGCAGCAGGATCTGCAGGTTCTTCTCCTCGGGCATGGCATCCTCCTCCGGTTCGTAGGGGCAGCATCGCCGCGCGGGGCCGTGTAGGGAAGGGGTGATGGGATGGAGCCATATAATGGTGGGAGGGAACCGGCGATGAGGAAGATCCCAGCGGGGAATGTCCGGCTGAAACGCGCCTATGAGGCCGCGAGCCCGGAGGATGGCAGGCGGATCCTGGTGGACCGGCTATGGCCGCGCGGGATCCGCAAGGAGGATGCGGCGATCGACGAATGGATGAAGGAGATCGCCCCCAGCGCCGAATTGCGGAAATGGTTCGGGCACGATCCGGCCCGCTGGGAGGAATTCCGCCGCCGCTACAGCGCGGAACTCCACCAGCACCCGGAGGAGCTGGAGCGGCTGCGCAGCATGGCGCGGGAGGGCCCCATCACCCTCGTCTATTCCGCGCGTGACGAGGCGCATAACGATGCCGTCGTGCTGAGGGAGATCCTGCTGGGCCGGTAGGGCGGTCCTATTCCTGGTCCGCCTTGTCCGTGCCCGTCAGGTAATCCTCCGTCGTCCGGACCGCCGGCCGCGCCGGACCGGCATAGGGATCGACGCCGCCGGCCGTCACCGCCGCCACGCGGCAATCCTCGCACATCTCCAGCACGGCCAGGCGCTTCGGGTCGGTGAACATCCAATGCCCGCCGGCGATGAGCTTCGCCTTCACCCGCTCGATGGAACTGCGCGTCCCGAAGGGCTTGCCGCAGCCGGTGCAGAGGAAGGGCTCCTCCTCCTTCACCACCACGGGCTGCGTGGCCGTATCGGCGAAATTCAGCCGCGGATGCAGGGTGATGACCTTCTCCGGGCAGGTGGCGGCGCAAAGGCCGCATTGCACGCAGGCATCCTCCAGGAAGCGCAATTGCGGCTTCTCGGGGTTGGCGCTGAAGGCCCCGGTCGGGCAGACCATGGTGCAGGCGAGGCAGAGGGTGCAGCCCTGCGTCGCGACATGCGCCTGGCCGAATGGCGCCTTCTCCGGCATTGGGACGACCTGCGGCGCGGCGGAGCCCGCCGCGGCATGCAGCCCGCGCAGCGCGTTCCGCAGCACCTCCCGCGGCGCGCCAAGCGGCAGGAAGCTGTCTGGCTTCCAGCCGGCGCGCAGGGAAAGCGCAGGGGTCAGCGCCTCGCCGAGCGCGAAGGGATCGTCCGTCTCGATCGCCGTCGCGCGTGGCGGGGAGGCGGCGAGGCCGAGCCTGTCCAGCGCCGCGCCGACATAGTCCAGATTGCGGAAGATCCCCTCCGTTCCGTGCTTCCGGTGCGCCGGCATCAGCACGCGCAGCCCCGCCGCGCCCCAGGCGAAGGCGGCGGAGAGCGTGGCCAGATCGAGTTGCGACACCTCGTTCACCTTCAGCGGCAGCACGCGGGCGGGCAGGCCGTCGCCATGGCGGGCCAAGGCGTCCAGCAGCGGCTCGCCATGCGCATCGTCATGCAGCAGCAGGACCGGATCGCGTCCGCCGGCTTCGGCATAGGCCAGCAGCAGGGCGCGCAGGCGGTTCAGGGTGGTGGCGGGTGGCGGCAGGGCATAGGTGGCGGCGCCGGTCGGGCAGACCGCGGCGCAGGCGCCGCAGCCGGCGCAGATCTCGGCCGCGATCTGCACGCTGTCCTTGCCCGGCGTGATTGCGCCGGTGGGGCAGAGATCGAGGCAGCGCGTGCAGCCCGTGCGCCGGTTGCGGCTATGCGCGCAGAGCCCGGCCTCGAAATTGACGAAGCGCGGCTTGTCGAATTCACCGACCAGGTCAGCGGCCCGGGAGATCGCGCGCTCCACCGCCGCGGCATCGGCCGGGTCGGCGCGGAGATAGCCCTGGCGCAATTCCGCCGTGGGGAAGAGTGGCGTGCCGCCGGTCAGGTCCAGGATGATGTCGCAGCGGCTGCGCGCCCCGTCCCTCGCCGACCCCCAGCGATACTCCGCGCGGGAGGAGGGGGAGGGCGCGGCATAGCCGTCCACCACCACCTCGAAATTGCCGAGCCAGCCGGTGGCGCTTCGGGCGCGGCCGCGCAGGATGGGGAATTCGGCGCTGCGCGGCGGCGTGACCGGCTCCGTTCCGGTCAGCAGCACGGTCAGGTCCAGCTTGTCCTTCAGCCGCTCCGCCGCCGCGATCGCCGCCCCGTCGCGGCCGAGCACCAGGGTCACGCCCTCGCTCTTCAGCGGGACAAGCGGGGTGGCCTCGGCCGGCACGGCGGCGGCGGCCAGCAGCGCGGCCATCTTCGGTCCGGCCTGTCGCGCCTCCTTCGCCCAGCCGGCATGTTCGCGGATATTGACGAAGGTGAGCGGCACCTCAGCCGCGGCCGCTTCGGCTTCCTGCGTGAACAGGGGGGCTTCCTGGGTGCAGGCGACGGTGACGGGCCGGCCCTCGCCCAGCGCCGACAGGAAACGGTCGAGCTGGGCGCGGCAGAGCTGCTCTGCAGTGCGCAGCTCGGCGCGGTCGCGCGCGCAGCCGCGCGCCAGCGCCTTGCCGTCCAGCGGCATCGTGTCCTCGCAACTGCAGACAAGGCAGATCCGCCCGTCCCCGTGACTCATTCCTGCCTGGCCCTCGGTCCTGCCGCCGCCTGGGCAGCGGCGCGGTTCACGCATATATGCCTGAATTCCCGGCCTTGCGAGGGAGAGGAGACACCCGTGACCGCCGGCATGCTCGAATTGCCGAGCGTCTTCGCCCCCGTGGTGATGCTGCGGGAAGGCGGGGATGCGCTCGCCCGTGCCGTGGCCCTGGCGCCGGAGCAGGGCGCGGGCACCCTGGCCTGGGTGCGCGCCTATGGCCGGGCGGAAGCCGCCGTGGTGCTGGAGCCGGAGATGCCGCTTGCACCGGCGCGGCTGGCCTTCCTCGCCGCCTGCAATGCGGCGGCCGATGCCCTGGCGGCGCTGGGTCCGCCGGAGGTCCCAATTCAACTGCGCTGGCCGGGCACGCTGCTGGTCAATCTCGGCGCGTGCGGGGAGGTGCGGCTGGCAATTCCGCCCGGCGCGGCGGAGGATGCGGTGCCCGACTGGCTGGTGGTTGGGATGGAATTGCGCCTGGCTTTCCCGGTGGGGCATGAGCCGGGCCTCGACCCTGGCAACACCTGCCTGGCCGAGGAGGGCTTCACCGACATCAGCTCCGCCGCGCTGACCGAAGCCTGGGCGCGGCATCTGATGGCAGGGCTGGATGAGTGGCAGGCGCGCGGCCCGCGCCGGGTGGCGGAACGCTATCTGGCGCGCCTCGCCGACGAGGCCGGCACTGCCGGCCGCCGCGGCATAGATCCGGGCACCGGCGACCTGGTGCTGGAGCGGGACGGGGGGCGGACCATCCGTTCCCTGCGGGAGGCGCTGGCGTGAAGCTGCCCCGGACCCTTCGCCTGGACCCTTCCGATACGGTGGTCTTCTCCCGCGCGGCCGAGCCTGGCGAATGGGCCGTGCCCGGCGGCTTCGCATTCTGGGACGAGGATCCAGCGAGGCTGACCGGCAAGCGGCGCCAGGAATTCCGCTCCGGCTTCCTCGGCCTCGGCAGTTTCGGCTGGTCCACCCTCGTCGAGGTGGCGGAGGCGACGCCGGCGGAGCGCGAGGCGGCGGTTTCGGCCCTGGCCGCGCATATCCGCAGCGAATACGGCGCACCGGACGACGCGACGGCGCGGGCGGCGGCGGAGGAGGAAATCAGTTTCGCGGAATCGCTGTGCGACCATCCGCCGGGGACGGTGCTGGCCCTGGCGCGCAGCATCGAGGAAGGCGCCGTGCGCGAACGCTTCCGCACCCTGCAACGCCGCGCCGGATCGCCGGCCGAGGGCAGGTTGCCGGTCTTCACCCTGGTCGAGGTGGAAGGAGAGGAGCAGCCGGTGGAACATCCCGACCTCGCCGCCCTGGCCCGGGGGAAGGCATGAGCGAATTGCTGATCCCGGGCGATTTCTGGGTCGCCTCCGGCCATGCCCTCTGTGACCGGGACGAGGCGGGGCGGCTGGTGGCCACGCCCGATCTCTGGCGCGCCTTCCTGGCCCGGCCGGAGCTGGTCCCGCCGGAGGAAGCCTGCGCGGCGGAACTGGCCTTGCACACCACCCTGCTGGCCGATCCGCTGCGCCCGGTGACGCCGGCGGAGATCGCGGCGCTGGCGGATGCGGATGCGCGGGAGAACTGGCAGCATTTCCTGGGCTTCCGCGACCGCGTGGCCGCGGAGCCGACGCTGGAGGCGGCCTGGCTCTCGCTGTTCCGCGGCTCGGTCACCGGCATCCCGCCGCTGTTCCTGCAGATGCTGACGCATCTCGTCACCCGCGCCGCTATGGAGGGGGAGGGGGACGCCTTCACCCTGCGCGCCGCCGAGATCCTGTTCCGCCCGCAACGCGCTGCCATCCATCCCGGCGCCCTGCTGCTGGCGGATGAGGAATATCTGGATGCCCGCGCCGGCGATGGCGATCTCGGCAGTCTCGGCCGGCTGCTGACCGAGGCCGGGGCGAAGCCGCGGGAGGTGGAGCTGGAGGTGCTCTCGGAGGCCAATGCACCGGGCTATGCGACGCGCTCCGACGCGCATGACCTGGCGCTGGACATCGCTGAGGGGCGGCCGGGGCAACTCGGCCTTGCGCGGGCGCTGGAGCGCTTCATCGCCCATGTGATCGGCGAGCCTGTCTCCATCCGTCCCGTCCCGGTGATCGAGGATCCGCACTGGACCTGGCATGTCGGGCTGGATGCAGAGGCGACGGTGATCGCCAATGATCTCTGGCAAGGGAAGAAGGTGAAGCAGGAAAGGCTGGCGCGCATCCTCTGGCTCGGCGTGCTGGAATTCGTCGATTCGGCGCGCGTGCTGCCGCGGGTGAAGGGGCGTCCGGTCTATCTGGCCCTGGCCATGGATGCGGCGCAGCGGGTGCGGGCCAAGCCGCAGAACCTCGCCACCGGCCTGCCGCTGATCCCGAAGGAGGCCGGCGCATGAGCAGGCTGGAAGTCCCCGGCACCATCCGCATCCCCGTCGCCGTCCTGGCCGAGCGCCGCCCCGGCTCCACCCCCTGGGCTGAATGGTCCTGGCGCGCGGTGGAGGTGCTGGAGGAGGCGCCCGACCTGCCCGCCTGGACCGTGCTGCGCGAGGCGGAGGGGCGCACCCTGTTCCTGGCGGGCCATGCCGAGGTCGTGCTCTACCCCACGGATACGCCGAATTACCGCGATAACCTGATGGCGGATCCGCCACGCATCTGGGTGGTGCTGCGACCTTGCGACCCGCCGCCGGGCATGGCGCTGCACACCGTCACCGTGGATGCGGGGGAGGCAGAGCTCTACGCCGATAGCGGCGCCGACCTGCTGGAATCCCTGCCCATGCCGCCCCGCATGCGCGCCGTGGTGGAGGCCTTCGTGGCGCAGCACCATGTCGAGCGCGTCTTCCACAAGCGCCGCCGCGACCGCGCCAATCCTGAGGCGCTGGGCCGTCGCCGGCCGGGGGAGGGTGAGGGATGAGCGACCGGGAGGAAGGCTTCCTCTCCCGCTGGTCCCGCCGCAAGCGGCAGGCCGCCGAGGGCCGCCCAGCCGAGCCCGAAGCCGCACCGCAAATGCCCGAGGCACCGCCCGCGCCGGCGCCCGAATCGGCGGAACCGGAGCCGCCAGCTTTCGACCCGGCCAGCCTGCCGCCGATCGAGAGCCTGACCGCGGGCAGCGACATCAGCGCCTTCCTGCGCAAGGAGGTCCCGGCCGCGCTGCGCCAGGCAGCCCTGCGGCGGATCTGGACGCTCGACCCCGCGATTCGGGACTATGTCGGCCCGGCCGAATATGCCTGGGACTTCAATGCGCCAGATGGCGTGCCCGGCTTCGCGCTCAGCCTCGGCGGCGATACCAAGCGCCTGCTGGCCCAGGCGATGGGACTGCTGGAGGAAAAGGAGCCGGCGGACACGGCGTCCGAACCGCCAACAACCGCCGGGCCCGCCCCGGAGCCGGCCCCGTTGGAGGATCCACCGAAGGTTGCCGATTCCGCTCCGCCCTCACCTGCCGAACCACCTTCGCCGCCCGATGCGCCCCAACTAACGGTTCCGCGGCGCCGGCATGGCAGCGCGCTGCCGTCCTGACTCATCTTTTATCCGGAATGTTAGCTTGCGGCTCCGTTTTCCGGCCTGCTATCCATACGCTTTGATTTTGCCGGGGCTAAGTGCACCGGGCATCCGGAAGCGAGGCCAGGCCGGGAGGAAGCGGCGATGACGGAGGGGCTGGACGCGGAGCGGGCGCGGCTTTTCGCGCTGCTCGGCCGCCTGCTTGCGGCGCCGCCCGATGCCGACTTGCTGGCGCGGCTCGCGGCGTTGCAGGGCGACGACACGCCGCTCGGCCGCGGCATTGCCGGGCTGGCGCGTGCGGCCGCAGAGGCGCAGCCCGCCGCGGTGGAACGCGAATTCTTCGACCTTTTCATCGGCGTCGGCCGGGGCGAGTTGATGCCCTATGCCTCCTACTACCTGACCGGCTTCCTGCATGAGCGCCCCCTGGCCGATCTGCGCGGCGATCTGCGCCGGCTGGGTGTTGAGCGCGCGCCGGATGTGCCGGAGCCGGAGGACCACATCGCCTTCGTGTGCGAGACGCTGTCCGGCCTCATCTCCGGCAGCTTCCCGGCGGGGGAGGGACAGGCCGGCGCCTTCTTCACCCGGCATCTCCGCCCCTGGGCGGGCCGGTTCTTCGCCGATCTGGAGGGAGCCTCCGCCGCGCGCTTCTACCGCGCGGTGGGCGCGCTCGGCCGGACGGCCATTGAGATCGAACAGGCGGCAGCGGAGCTGCCGCCATGATCGCAATTCCGAAGCGGAGGCTTGCCATGACCAAAGGCAGCGAAGGCAAAGTGGCGGAACGGCGCGGCTTCCTGCGCGCCTTGGGGCTGGCCGCAGGCACGGTCGCCGCCGCTGCGGCACCGGCCGCGGCGCAGCGCAGCGACACCGTGCCCGCCGGACAGGCGCGCAAGGAGAACGAGGGCCAGCGCATCGCCGCCCGCTACCGGGAGAGCGACCACGTCAAGGCCTATTACCGCACCAACCGCTACGAGCAGTAAGACATCCGGGGGGATGCCGCGATGCTGATCAAGCGATCGGATGGCCGCGCCGCGAAGCAGCGCCTCGCCTCCGCCTATCAGGGACTCTCCGCCGGCGGGCTGGATCGTCGCAGCTTTCTGCGCCAGGCCGGGCTGGGCGGCGCGGGGCTTGCCGCGCTCGGCACGGTGGGTGCGGGACGGGCGCGGGCGGCGGAGGGCGCCGCGGGCGTGATCGACCATACGCAGCCGGTGCAGCGCATCAAGAATATCTGCACGCATTGTTCGGTCGGTTGCACCGTGACGGCGGAAGTGCAGAACGGCGTCTGGGTGGGGCAGGAGCCGAGCTGGGATTCGCCCATCAACCGCGGCACGCATTGCGCCAAGGGCGCCAGCGTGCGCGAGCTGGTGCATGGCGACCGGCGCCTGAAATACCCGATGAAGCTGGTCAACGGGCAGTGGCAGCGCACGAGCTGGGACCAGGCGCTGGAAGAGATCGCCGACAAGCTGATGGCGATCCGCCAGGCTTCGGGGCCGGATTCGGTCTTCTGGCTCGGCAGCGCCAAGATGTCGAATGAGGGGGCTTACCTCTATCGCAAGTTCGGCGCTTTCTGGGGCACGAACAACATCGACCACCAGGCACGTATCTGCCACTCCACGACCGTAGCGGGTGTCGCGAACACCTGGGGCTACGGCGCGATGACGAACAGCTACAACGACATCCGCAACAGCCGCACCATGATCATCATGGGTGGCAATCCGGCGGAAGCGCACCCCGTCTCCCTGCAGCACCTGCTGAGCGGCAAGGAGATCAACAAGGCGAACCTGATCGTCATCGACCCGCGCTTCACCCGTACCGCGGCGCACGCCACGGAATATGTGCGGATGCGGCCCGGAACCGACATCCCGATCATCTGGGGGATGCTCTGGCACATCTTCCAGAATGGCTGGGAGGACAAGGAATTCATCCGCCAGCGGGTCTATGGCATGGACGACGTCCGCAAGGAGGTCGAGAAGTGGAACCCGCAGGAGGTTGAGCGCGTCACCGGCATCCCCGGTGCGCAGTTGCGGCGTGTGGCGGAGATGTTCGCCACCCAGAAGCCGAGCACGCTGATCTGGTGCATGGGCGCTACTCAGCACACGGTCGGCACCGCCAATGTCCGCGCCTTCTGCATCCTGCTGCTGGCCACCGGCAATGTCGGCGGCAACGGCAACGGCGCCAACATCTTCCGCGGCCACTGCAACGTGCAGGGCGCGACCGATGTCGGCCTGGATGTGGTGACGCTGCCCTTCTATTACGGACTGGACGAGAATGCCTGGCGCCACTGGTGCAGGGTGTGGGACGTCTCCTATGAGAGCATGGCGGCGCGCTTCGACACGCCGCAGATGATGGGCGTGCCCGGCATCCCGACCACGCGCTACTTCGATGCCGTGCAACTTCCGGGGCAGGGCAAGCGCAAGGAGGGGGACGAGAACTACCTCCAGCAGCGCGACAGCCTGAAGGGCATGATCGTCTTCGGCCATGGCGGCAACACCGTCACTCGCATGCCGGAGGCGGCGAAGGGGCTGGCGAAGCTGGACCTGCTGGTGGTCGCCGACCCGCATCCCACCACCTTCGCGGTGCTGGCGGAGCGGAAGGAGAACACCTACCTGCTGCCGATCTGCACGCAGTTCGAGTGCTCCGGCAGCCGCACCGCCTCCAACCGCTCGCTGCAATGGGGCAGCAAGATCGTCGATCCGATCTTCGAGTCGAAGAGCGACTACGAGGCGCTGTACCGCCTGGCCGGCGCGCTGGACAAGGCGGCGGAGAAGCGGGGCATGCCGATCCGCTTCCAGGCCGAGATGTTCAAGAACATCGAGGTCCGTGGCCAGGAGCCGGTGGCCGAGAGCCTGCTCCGCGAGATCAACCGCGGCTCCTGGAGCACGGGCTACAGTGGCCAGTCGCCGGAGCGGCTGAAGCTGCACATGCAGCACCAGGACAAGTTTGACCTGGTGACGCTGCGCGCGAAGCCGGATGCCCCGCCCGAGATCCGGGGCGATTTCTACGGCCTGCCCTGGCCCTGCTGGGGCACGCCGGAGATGCGGCATCCCGGCACGCACACCCTCTACAACACCAACCTGCATGTGAAGGAGGGCGGCGGCACCTTCCGTGCCCGCTTCGGCGTGGAGCGGAACGGCCAGACCCTGCTGGCCGAGGGCAGCTACTCCAAGGGCTCCGAGATCCAGGACGGCTATCCCGAATTCACCGTGGCGGTGCTGAAACGCCTCGGCTGGTTCGACGAGCTGACCGCGGCGGAGAAGGCCAGCCTGGAGAAGTATTTCGGCGACAACATCGACAAGGCGAGCTGGGCGACCGACCTTTCCGGCGGCATCATCCGCGTGGCGATGGAACATGGTTGCCTGCCCTATGGCAACGGCAAGGCGCGAGCCAATTGCTGGAACCTGCCCGACCCCGTGCCGGTGCACCGGGAGCCGATCTACACCCCGCGCACCGACCTGATCGCGCAATACCCCACCCTGCCGGACCGGCGCGGCTTCCGCCTGCCGCTCGTCATTGCCCTGCGCAACACCGAGCAGGGGCTGCTCGTGGACGCGGTGATGCTGCGCGAGGACGAGGTCAGCATCGTCTTCGGCTTCACGCGCTCGTACTACCACGTCGATCTCGAGCGGGTCGGCGAGGCGGTCGTGTTCCTGAAGTCGATCCTGCCCAGGAAGCCCGTGAGCGAGCTCTTCACGGTGCTCGGCCGGGCGAAGCAGGGCAAGACGGAGCGCTTCCGCGAGCTGATGCGCCACCTCGCAAACGCCACCGACCGCTTCGTGCACGCGCCCGGCGAGCGGGGTCTGGTGATGGTGTGCTTCACCCTCCCCTCGTTCGACGTGGTGTTCAAGGTCATCCGCGACCGCGTTCCGCCGCAGAAGAACGTGCTGCCGCACGAAGTGGCGGCGAAGTACCA
>Ga0207747_1000471_pt1 | contig 45950 bp, 39 predicted proteins | sample HigsolmetaGSP11D_FD_184839 | JGI IMG/M metagenome (GOLD analysis project Ga0207747, IMG submission 184839) | High solid enriched microbial communities from the Joint BioEnergy Institute, USA - SP1-1-D (SPAdes) | ecosystem: Engineered > Bioreactor > SSF (Solid state fermentation) > Aerobic >...
AAAAAAACCGCCTCCATTCAATGTTTGTTCGACACCTACATTATAATGGAAAAGGCGTTTTTTTTTGCACTTACTTCGTCTATTGCACGTTGATGATCGCGAAATTTACGAGACTCCTGCGGGAAAAGCGAGCAAGAAGAGACCCCGCAGCGAGTGACGTGAGGAACAAGCGAAGAGGCTCGCGACGCGTGCGGAAAGCGAGTGAATTTCGCGATCATCAACAACCAACGATAATAATTTTTTCACAAAGAAAGGGGCGCCCCTTCAGCCAGATTACCGTCTTTTGGGACAGCCCCTTTTTGTCGGAAGGTTATTCAGAAAAATTGTGCACAATCTGTGGAAAAACTGTTTATAATTTATCCGTTCTGTGAAAAACTTTTAAAAAATTTTTTGCACATCCTGTGATTAATGTGGATAAATCTGTTGATAATTGTGGATTTTGTGGAAAAATAAGTTAAAAAGCAAGAAACCAACAAACAAGCTGTGAATAAATCTGTGAATGATCGAGACGACCCGCTATCGAAAATTGTTGATATTTGTTGAAAAAATTCCGGCGTTAAAAAAGTTGTATAAAAAAAACGGTGGGATCATACCACAATTGGTATCAGCCCGCCGCTTTTCACAACTTCTTTTTCCACAGCGACCCGCATGCTTATTCCGCAATTTCCGCCCACTCATCCATCAGGGCATCCAGCTCGTTTTTCCTCTTTTCCAGTTCATCCGTTACTTCACGCATTTTCACATGATCTTGGAAAACATCCGGATCCGCCAGCTTTTCTTCCCACCCGCTGATTTCGGTTTCCAGCGCTTCGATTTTTGCTTCAATTTCTTCGATTCTCCGCTTTCTTTGGCGTTCCAGTTTTTTTGCTTCCTTATCCTGTTGATAAGTGCTTTTGGTCGGCTGCATCGCTTTTTCCGCTTCTTTTTCCGCTTTTTCCAGCCGCTCAAGTTCCAACATTTCTTCCCGTTTTTGCACATAATAATCATAGTCGCCGAGAAATTCCTGTGTGCCGTCCTTCGAAAGTTCGACGACTTTCGTGGCAATCCGGTTAATAAAGTAACGGTCATGCGAAATAAATAAAATGGTTCCCGGGTAATCAATTAAAGCATTTTCGAGCACTTCTTTGCTGTCCAGGTCAAGATGGTTTGTCGGTTCGTCAAGGATGAGAAAGTTGGCTTTTTGCAGCATTAATTTGGCAAGGGCAAGCCGGGCTTTTTCGCCGCCGCTTAAGGAGGAGACAGTTTTAAGCACGTCATCGCCTGAAAAAAGGAAATTCCCTAGTGCAGTACGGATTTCTTTTTCGGATTTAAGCGGGTATTCATCCCATAATTCCTGCAAAACGGTTTTGTTGGAAGACAAGTCCGCCTGTTCCTGGTCGTAATAGCCGGTTGTTACGTTGGATCCGAATTGGATCGTTCCTGATAGAAGGGGAAGTTTATTTAAGATGGTTTTGATGAGCGTTGATTTGCCGATGCCGTTCGGTCCGACAAGGGCAACGCTGTCTTCCCGTTTCACGGAAAGATTGATATTTCGCGCAACAGCTTCCCCACCATAGCCGATGGAAGCCTCCTGCACTTGGAGCACTTCGTTGCCGCTTTGTTTTTCGATTTCAAAAGAAAAATGGGCCGATTTTTCATCACCGAGCGGTCTGTCCATTAATTCCATTTTTTCAAGCTGTTTTCTCCGGCTTTGTGCCCGTTTTGTCGTCGTGGCGCGCGCGATATTTTTTTGGATAAATTCCTGCAGTTTCGTGACTTCTTCCTGTTGTTTTTCGTATTGTTTCAAATCCCGTTCGTACTGGGCAGCTTTCTGTTCCAGGTAGCGGCTGTAATTACCATAGTATTTCTTGATCGAATGCCTTGAAATTTCGTATACCTGGTTGACGACTTTGTCGAGAAAATAACGGTCGTGGGAAACGATCAGGATCGCGCCCTGGTAGCCCTGCAAATATTGCTCAAGCCAGGTGAGCGTTTCGATATCAAGATGGTTTGTAGGCTCATCCAAAATTAAAATATCTGGTTTGGACAGCAATAATTTTGCCAGCCCCAGCCGCGTTTTTTGCCCGCCACTTAATGTATGGATCGGGGTGCTGTAGTCGTACTGATGAAAACGGAACCCGTGCAGGATGGAGCGGATGTCCGCCTCGATCTGGTATCCGCCTTCCTCTTTAAAGCGGGTCTGAAGCTCATCATAAGCCTGTAAAATTTTTTCATATTCAGCCGGACGGTTATAAATGGAAGGATCCGCCATTTTTTGTTCAAGCGCCCGCAGCTGTTTTTCCATATTGAGCAGGCCCTTAAATACGGACATCATTTCATCCCAAATGGAAAGATTGGATTCCAACCCTGAATTTTGGGCCAAATATCCAATTTCGACCCCGTTCGGTTTCGTAATCGTTCCTTCATCATATGACAGCTGGCCGGCAATGATTTTCAGCAGGGTCGATTTCCCTGCCCCGTTTCTTCCGACTAAAGCAATGCGGTCTTTTGTCTGGATTTCCAATTTTATATTCGATAAAATAAGTTCAGCACCAAAATATTTTGTGACTTGTTGAACTTGCAGCAACATCATGGCCATTTTCACCTCTATATTATTGTAAGTGTACAGGATGCAGCTCTGCAACTCAACTGAGGCACGCGAATATTGTCAAAAATCTTTTCACATAAATCAATGAAAAATATGCAAATTTGTGATATATTTAACATGGTTGGAGAGAGAATGGGCGTAAGATTAAATTTTTTCAAAGACGGTTATTTTTTATTTATAAAAACAGGAGTAATATAAAATCATGGATTGGTAGCGCTGCCAAATATCTCGAAAACTAAAAGGAACCAACTTGGGGGATTTCACATGAAAGATGAATCAGCTAAAATACCACAAGCCACCGCGAAACGATTACCATTGTATTACCGTTATTTGAGAAATTTGTACACTCTTGGCAAGCAGAGGGTCTCTTCAGCGGAACTGAGCGAAGCGGTGAAAGTCGATTCGGCGACGATCCGCAGGGATTTTTCTTATTTCGGGGCGCTCGGGAAAAAAGGGTACGGTTATAATGTTAAATATTTATTGTCTTTCTTCAGCAAGACGCTTAACCAGGATGAAATGACAAATGTGGCGCTCATTGGGGTAGGAAACTTGGGAACTGCCCTTTTGAACTATAATTTTTCCAAAAACAACAGCGCTCGGATTGTGATGGCCTTTGATAACGATGAAAGCAAAGTAGGAAAACGGGTCGGCAATGTGCCGATTTACAGCATGAACGATTTAAAGGAGCGGCTTCGTCAGGAAGACGTGACGGTCGTGATTTTAACGGTTCCGGCCATTGCCGCGCAGACTGTGACAGATGAACTTGCGGATACAAACGTGAAGGGAATCTTGAATTTCACGCCTGCCAGGCTAAATGTCCCGCCGAATGTCCGCGTCCACCATATTGATTTGGCCGTGGAACTGCAAGCCCTCATCTACTTTTTGCAGCATTATTCAAATGATGCCGAAAATTCGAAAGAAAAAACCGTCAAATCATAGCCAAAACGCTCTTTTTCCGTTATCATAATGGGTACAGGGGGTGGCCCGAAGTGGGAACGGAATTCAAGGGAAAGCTGTCCGGTAGTTTTGGTTTGAAGGTGTTGCATAGCGGAGCCGAAAATGGGGAGGATCGAAAGGCGGAAATGAAAGGTGAACGGCCTTGAATCCGAAAAACATGACGGTTGCCGAGCATATTCAGGAATTGAGAAAGCGGCTGATTACGGTTCTCGTTTTCTTTGTGTTTGCGATGATTGTGGGATTATTTGCCGCCAAACCTGTGATCCGTTATTTGCAGCATGCTGAAGAAGCCGAAGTGTTAACGATGAACGCCTTCAGGGTGACGGATCCGATTAAGGTTTTTATGGAAGTATCTGTTGTCATTGCATGCTTGCTGACGCTCCCGGTGATTCTGTACCAGCTGTGGGCGTTTGTAAGCCCTGGCCTGTATGAGAAGGAAAGGAAAATCACATTAAGCTATATTCCCATTTCCATTTTGCTGTTTATGCTTGGCATTTCATTTTCTTACTTTGTTCTTTTTCCATTTATGGTGGAATTTATGATGGAATTGTCGGCGGAAATGGGAGTCCATACGGTTATTGGCATCCGTGAATATTTCCAATTTCTTCTGCAAATTACGCTTCCTTTTGGATTTGTGTTCCAGATGCCGGTTGTAGTCATGTTTCTCACCCGGCTTGGCGTCATTACACCAATGCTGTTAAAAAAGGCACGAAAATACGCGTATGTTGCTTTAATTGCGGCGGCAGCCATCATTACACCGCCCGATGTATTTTCGCAGCTGATGGCCGGCGTACCGCTGATTTTGCTGTACGAAATCAGCGCAGTCGTCTCAAAATTTTCATACCTTAAAGCAAAAAAAGGAGAAAAAGAAATAACCATTGATGAGCAAACGATGATTTCTGAATGAGTGCCGGTTTGCACACGGCCGCCAAATTCGTTCCGTTGCTGCGCAGGCGTTCCGCAAATCCGCAATCATCATCAGTGGAATGTGATGCAAAAAAGCCGTTTTTCCCGGACTGTTTGAAGTGTTCCGGAAAAAACGGCTTTTTATTTTTTGGCCGAATGTTTGAGCCTGAAATGGAAAAGAATCAGCCTGATCCCCGATCCCAGATCCAAAGTGGCAATCAAAAGAAGCAGGTAACAAAAAAAGCCCCAGCCGCTCATCTGCACTTGCTGGATGGCAAAATAAGTGAACAATGCCCCAAGCAGGCAATTGACCACACCTGAAAAAAGTGGCTTCATCATATAAGTCCTCCAATTAAGCTGTGAAAATCTTGAAATTGTAATGTCTGTTGAACGGACGGATACAAAAGCTGCATTACCACCACAATGGTGTTCATGGACACGTGTGCAAACATGGAGACAGTAATCCGTTTCGTTTTTTCATATAAAAAAGCAAGCGTCAGCCCTAAAAGAGAATACAGGAACAAGTGGCTGATCTCAGTGTGGGCAAGCCCGAAAATGACGGAGCTGACCACTCCGGAGACGATAAAGGAAAACCGCCTGCGCAGTGTGCCGAAAATGATTTTCCGGAAGACGATTTCTTCCAGAATCGGCCCGGCTATGGAACTGATCAAAATGACAAGCGGAAATCTTTCGATCAGCACCATGATTTGCTGCGTGTTGTTGGAGCTTTGCGGAATGCCGAAAAGTGATTCGATTTTTGCGGCAACAATCTGGGCGAAGAAGCACAGAAAGACGCCGTATACCGCCCACAAGGCAGATGGGCCAGCCGGGAGCACTTCAGCCCGGTTCATTTCATTTTTTGCGGCTCTCCGCAAAAAATGAAGGACGATGATCAAGCCGACAATAAAACTTAATACCGTCCAAAGCGGGGGTGTCAAAGTTTTCATGCTGGCGGGCGGCTCATGGAATAGGTTTACCCCGGCCCAGTAGAGCATCGGGTAGCCGATAATGTTGGACAACAGCATGAGGACGTACGTCACCAGAATATACACATACTCTTTTTTCACGCGTTCATTTCCTTTCCTGGGCAGTTCAGAGTTTAAAGGTTTGCAAAATGGTCCAATATGTACATTGTACTATTGAACGGAGCGGTGTTCAAATGCTTGTGTCCGTCAGCCTTTTAAGTTGCATATTCGGTTGTTGTTAAAGCATACTTATAAGGGGACACCGGAAGCAAAAAAAATAAAAAAAGTTGTGTTAGAGACTTGCAAAAGGAGAATGAATTATTTATTATAATAATTGTGTTAGCACTCATCTATAGCGAGTGCTAATAATGGACAAAATTTTACATAATACGAATTAAGGAGGTTGTTTCACTTGTTAAAACCACTGGGTGATCGCGTCGTAATTGAATTAGTAGAAACTGAAGAAAAAACAGCAAGCGGTATTGTGCTGCCTGATACTGCGAAAGAAAAGCCGCAGGAAGGCAAAGTCGTCGCTGTCGGCTCAGGGCGTGTGCTGGACAATGGCGAGCGCGTTGCCATTGATGTAGCGGTAGGCGATCGCATCATCTTTTCGAAATATGCTGGTACAGAAGTGAAATACCAAGGCAACGAATACTTAATCCTTCGCGAAAGCGATATTTTGGCAATTGTGGAATAAGCGTGATTGCGTGAACATAGAAAAATATAACGAATATGAGGAGGTTTTTATAAATGGCAAAAGAAATTAAATTCGGCGAAGAAGCCCGCCGCGGCATGCTTCGTGGTGTAGATAAACTTGCGGACGCTGTTAAAGTGACATTGGGCCCGAAAGGACGCAATGTTGTATTGGAAAAGAAATTCGGTTCTCCGCTCATCACAAATGACGGTGTCACCATTGCAAAAGAAATTGAACTTGAAGACGCGTTCGAAAACATGGGTGCGAAACTCGTATCCGAAGTGGCAAGCAAAACAAACGATGTAGCCGGTGACGGTACAACGACTGCTACTGTTTTGGCACAGGCCATGATCCGCGAAGGCCTGAAAAACGTTACAGCCGGCGCAAATCCTGTCGGCATCCGCAAAGGGATTGAAAAAGCTGTTGCTGCTGCCGTTGAAGAATTAAAAGCAATCTCCAAACCAATCGAAGGCAAAGCTTCCATCGCACAGGTTGCTTCCATTTCTGCCGCTGACGAAGAAGTCGGCCAATTGATTGCAGAAGCAATGGAACGCGTTGGCAACGACGGCGTTATTACAATCGAAGAATCCAAAGGCTTCTCAACGGAACTGGATGTTGTGGAAGGGATGCAATTTGACCGCGGTTATGCATCGCCTTACATGGTAACAGATTCCGACAAAATGGAAGCTGTTCTTGAAAATCCATATATCTTAATTACTGACAAAAAGATTTCCAATATCCAAGAAATCCTGCCTGTTTTGGAACAAGTTGTCCAACAGGGCAAACCGCTGTTGCTCATTGCGGAAGATGTTGAAGGTGAAGCCCTTGCGACACTTGTTGTCAATAAACTGCGAGGCACATTCAATGCGGTTGCGGTTAAAGCGCCTGGCTTCGGTGACCGCCGCAAAGCAATGCTTGAAGATATTGCAACCCTTACAGGCGGCGAAGTCATTACGGAAGATTTGGGCCTTGAGCTGAAATCCGCAACAATCAATCAATTGGGTCGTGCCGGAAAAGTTGTTGTCACAAAAGAAACGACGACAATTGTTGAAGGCGCCGGGGATTCTGCAGCCATTTCCGCCCGTGTGAACCAAATTCGCGCGCAATTGGAAGAAACGACTTCCGAGTTTGACCGTGAAAAACTGCAGGAACGCCTTGCAAAACTCGCTGGCGGTGTTGCAGTCATCAAAGTCGGTGCTGCAACTGAAACGGAATTAAAAGAACGCAAACTGCGTATTGAAGATGCTTTGAACTCCACCCGCGCTGCTGTTGAAGAAGGCATTGTAGCCGGCGGTGGTACTGCACTTGTTAATGTGATCAAGAAAGTTGCTGCGATTGAGGCGGAAGGCGATGTCCGCACAGGTGTGAACATTGTACTTCGTGCTTTGGAAGAACCTGTACGCCAAATCGCTGCAAATGCCGGCCTTGAAGGATCGGTTATTGTGGAACGCTTGAAGAAAGAAGAAACCGGAATCGGATACAACGCTGCGAATGGAGAATGGATAAACATGATCGAAGCCGGTATCGTTGACCCTACTAAAGTTACGCGTTCTGCACTTCAAAATGCTGCTTCTGTCGCTGCAATGCTTCTCACTACAGAAGCGGTTGTGGCTGACAAACCTGAACCGCAGGCTCCTGCAGGCGGCGCGCCGGACATGGGCGGCATGGGCATGATGTAATGCTGCCATAAGGGCAAAAGATAAAAAAGCTGCTTCCCGTATTTCGGGAAGTGGCTTTTTTGCATTTGCAGGCAGAGCGCTCCTCCTGTTTTTCGAAAGAGGCGGGATATCCGAATAAATGTTCTATTTTCGCTTGAAAAAGAATGTGTGTTCGTGTTAAAATGAGAACAAACATTCGTGAAGGGGGAGAGTCGGGATGATCAGCCTGCTCAAAAATGCGATGGAAACGGGGGAACGCTTGGAACTGATCTATATGAACTGGTGCGGGGAGATTTCGCAGCGCACGATAAAAGTACTGGCAGTTCATGAGCATTCATTCACTGCTTACTGTGATTTGAGGAGGAAGATCCGGACGTTTAAATTTGAAAACGTTTTGGGCATAGCCCGGCTGCGGAAAATAAAAAAGGGGGCATGAAGGACGGGCCCGGCTATTCCGTATGCTCACGGAATACCCAGAGCCTGCTGCCGATGAAATTGACGGCAATCCCTGCCAAGGTCGCAATGATTTTGGCGTAAAGAAGCGGCCAGCCCCATTGCTGGTGAAACAGAAAGAGGAGAAGGGAGGTAAATCCGTATACGATTAAATTAATGACAACAAAACGAAAAGCTTCATAAAAACTAGGCTTTTTCCTCACTTGAAACGTCCAAAAACGGTTGAAGATATAGCTGTTCACCATGCCTGCCGTATAAGAGCAAGCTTGCGCCGCCAAATAAGGCACATGGACATGCGTTAAAATAAAGAACACGATAAAATCAACAATCGTATTACCGGCACCGACAATACAAAATTTAATAAATGAGGCATATTGTTTTTTACTGCTCATGAGCGTGCTGTACACCTTTCTGTTGTTAGCTTTTGCCGTAAATCCCATTGTATCATTCTTCTTTCCGGGATGCGAAGGAAGACCGGCTTGTTTTGTATAAATTTGTTTCGATCGTATAGCGCGGGCGCCTTTTTACTTCCTTGAAAATTTTTCCGATGTATTCGCCGATCAATCCGACCGCCATCAGTTCCAGCCCCCCAAGGAGCCAGATGGACAAAATCAGAGACGTCCATCCGGAAACCGTACGGCCCATAAGTTCCTGTACAATTGCGTAAATACCGACAACAGCGCTTAAAATAAATGTTATAAACCCAAGTGCAGTCACAAAGCGGATCGGGGCAATGCTGAAAGAAGTGATGCCGTCCAATGCAAAAGCCAGCATCTTTTTTAAAGGGTATTTTGACTCCCCGGCCAGCCGCTCTTTCCTGTCGTAATACACTTTTGCGGAAGGAAAGCCGAGTAAAGGAATAATGCCGCGCAAAAAAAGATTTGTTTCTTTATAATTTAAAAGTTCTTCGAGCGCCCTTTTGCTCATCAGCCGGAAATCGGCATGGTTCGGGATCAATTGGATACCCAGTTTTCCCATTACCCAATAAAACCCTTCAGCGGTTGTCCGTTTAAACCATGTATCCGTTTTGCGGCTGTCACGGACACCGTATACAATATCATAGCCTTGCCAATATTTTTCGACAAACGTCCGGATGACACGGATATCATCCTGCAAATCCGCGTCAATCGAGATGACGCAGTCGGAACGTTCGCTTGCAACCGAAAGCCCTGCAAGAAGGGCGTTCTGGTGCCCGGCGTTGCGGGACAGCTTTACGCCTTTTACATGCGGGTTTTGGGCCGAGGCTGTCTCAATGATTTCCCATGTCCGGTCGCGGCTGCCGTCATCGACAAACAACAGTGTGCTGTCTTCCCTGATTAAATTGGAATTGGCAAGGGATTCCAGCATTTCAGCCAGCTGTTTCATCGTATCAGGCAGCACTTCTTCTTCATTATAACAAGGAACGACAATGGTTAATTTCGGATAATGGTTCATTTTCATATCTCCTCTGCCATACGATTTTGTTATTCTGCTTCGTATAAATAAATAGTCCAGGCCGATTGGCGGTTATGGAAAGCTTTTAAAAACCGCAAATGCTCCTCTTTTGTGTTTAAAATCGGAACGGCGGAAAAAATATAACGGCCGCCGAGTTTTTTAAATGCATTCGTATCAATATTAAGGTGGTGGATTTTGACCCCGCTGCCTTTTTTAAATTCATAGTTTTTGCCCAATTCACTGACAAAAATATAGCAGCGGTTTCCCCATTGGTCAAAATACGTTTTTAATGTCGGGCTTTTATCCAGCTCTTTTGCGATGATTTTCCGGAACTGCCTTTTATAGGACAATGGATAGTAGTTATTGTACGTGTCCAATGTATAAAAACCGTTATACTGGGCGATGGCCGGATGAATCCCGATGCTCGCCACGCGGTAGGAACTTTTCGGCTTCCCGATGTAGCGGCTGATTTCGTTGAACTGCTGCACCGCATAAAACTGGTTAAATGACGGTTTTCCTGCTACACGGTAGTATATTTCAGGATTAAAAGCAAACAGGACGACAATCTGCGCGATTAAACAAACTTTCACAAACTTTTTCCACTTTTCACTTCGCTTCCAGAGAAAAAGCGAGCCTGCGGCAAACATTGTATATATGACGAGCGGCCGCAAAAAGTGGAACCGCGCAAAATTAAAAGTATTGAGCAGGCTGATTCGTTCTTTTAGCGGCTCCCATGCCTTGTTGAACCAAAAAGCATACCAAAGGGATAATACGGCATTTAATACAAAAAGTTGCACATAGCGTTTTTCTTCTTTCCAGGCTTTTGATTTGTAAATCAGCCATAACACGACAAAAGAAAGCGGCAGAATGACAAGTGTATGGACTGTCATATCGTGTGTATGCCCGAAAGAATAGTTCCACAACGCGAGTCGCAATGTATGCCAAAATCCGAGTTTGGAGCTGACAAAATCATTCCGGCTGGTCGGCTCATGGGAAAAGACTAAGGAATAAACAAGACGGTATTCAATCCCTAAATATAGGCATGTCATCCAAACAATGCCGAAAAAGAATTTCCAATTGCATTCCTTTTTCACAAAAACATCCCGCAGCCATAACAGCCCCATCGCTGTTAGGAAAAAGAAAAACCCAAGCACAAAACTGGAATAGAAAGGCAAAAGCGTGAGCGTCAGCCACTCTTTCCAAGTGGCCTGCCTTTCCCTGATATTTAAGAATGCCCAAAGTGCAAGCGGCATTCCCAATGTACTCAACATCCCGGACGGCCAAAAAGGTGTAATGGCAAAGGCAAGCGATACCCATACCCGGATTGGATAGGCATCATTGCTTTTAACAAAATGCCTTTTTAATAAGAGATACATGCCCAAAAATGCAAATACTCTTGTTATTGTCTGGCTGAGCGTATAAGCGGCAACGGGTGAAAACAGCGCGTATAGCCATTGGATCCCGCTGAATTCCGTTCCAAATGCGTTTCTCGGCAGTCCGTTAATAATCTGCGGTATCGTCGCATTCAGAGGGCCGAATAATTCCCCGCTCCGGTCAAGCACACGGTACCACGCGATGTTCGAATCCAAATTGTCATGGACCCGGATATGCATATTGCCGCCAAGAATATACATGGGGGAAAGATAGACGGCAAGGATGATCACTGCCACCCACAATGCTTTTTTTTCTTTAAAACTTGTATTCATCCCATTCGACACCATCCAACTCTTATTTTTTATCCAGGCTTGGTACGGAAGCCTCCAACTCCTTAAAACACTTTTAAATAGACGACTGTATGGGAAAAAAAGTTCACAGCATCCGGAAAAACGCCGCGGACGTAACTGGCACAGAATTAAAAATCGTGCGAGGTTTTAAATAATTACTTCCTTATATTAATGATATAATAGGAGAAGCATAAAATGGTTTCAAATGCCAGGATGAAGGGAAGAAGCTGCCATGATCATAAAAGATGTGCAAGTGCATTACCGGAACATTCCGCTGCTCGTTCCATTTAAAACGGCATTGCGGACAGCCAATGATATCGACAGCGTTGATGTGAATGTGATACTGGACAACGGAATAATAGGCATGGGGGCAGCTGCGCCGGCCGTTGCCATTACGGGCGATTCAACCGAAAGCATCATGTCCGCGCTTCTTGGGCCCATAAAAGGAGTGCTTGTCGGGCATGACCTGAATGATTTCCAAACAGCCTTGAAAAAGGTACAGCTATGCTGTATCGGCAATACAAGCGCAAAAGCAGCTGCAAATATGGCGCTTTACGATGCATATTGCAAATGGCTGAATATTCCGCTGTATGCTTATCTTGGAGGCCGGAAAAATCTCCAAACTTCCATGACGATCGGGGTTGATACACCTGAAAAGATGGCCTGGGATGCAGAAAAGAGCGTGGAGGCGGGCTTCCATTTGTTAAAAATAAAGGTGGGCACGCATCCGGAGCTTGATATTAATCGGATAGAGGCGATCCGCCGGGCAGTGCCGCCGGATACAAAATTCCGGCTGGATGCAAACCAGGCATGGGAACCGAAACAGGCAGTCCAAATCCTGCGAGAACTGGAAAAAAGAAAACTTGGCATTGAATTTGTGGAACAGCCGGTATCTGCCCATGATTGGGAAGGCTTAAAATATGTGACGGAAAGAACATGCCTGCCGGTCATGGCGGATGAAAGCCTGTTTACGGCAAAAGATGCATTGAAGCTTGTTTCCGGGCGTTATGTGGATTTAATCAATATTAAGCTGATGAAATGCGGCGGGATTACGGAAGCATGGAAAATTGCAGGTATTGCCGAGGCAAACGGGGTCAAATGCATGGTTGGCAGCATGATGGAACCGTCCCTTTCTGTGGCTGCAGCCGCTCACTTTGCTGCAGCCCATCCAAACGTTTATTATTTGGATCTGGATGCCCCGCTTTGGCTGTCCGAAGAACCCGACCATTTAACGTATGACGGCGAGAATGTATTACTGCCCGGCCGGCCCGGGATAGGGGTCGTCCAGCCGGTCTAGTGCAAAAAGCCTTTGCCACGGAAGAACTTTCATGTAAAATAAGGATAATTTCAAATGAACGGGGGATGGAAAATGGGTGCCCAGAAAGCATTGATCAATATTGATTATACGAATGATTTTGTGGCGGAAGACGGCCGTTTAACATGCGGCAAACCGGGGCAGCTTATTGAAGAGAATATCTTTGCACTGACGAAATCTTTTCTCGAGAACGGGGATTATGTTGTTTTTGCAATTGACTGCCATGAGGAAAACGACCCTTACCATCCGGAAACGAAATTATTCCCTCCGCATAACATCGCCGGCACAACCGGACGGGATTTATACGGAAAACTGCAGCGGCTTTTTGAAAAATATAAAGGGAGCAAACATGTGCATACGATCGATAAAACCCGGTACAGCGCCTTTTGCGGGACTGACCTGGAATTAAGGCTAAGGGAACGGGGCATTGAAGAAGTCCATTTATGCGGGGTTTGCACGGATATTTGCGTGCTGCATACCGCCGTGGATGCCTACAATAAAGGTTTTAAGCTGGTGATTCATGAAAATGCGGTGGCAAGTTTCGATCCGGAAGGCCACAAATGGGCATTAAGTCATTTTAAAAATTCGCTTGGGGCGGAAGTACGGTAAAACCATCAATAGGAGTGATACGGAATCATGCGTTATCAAGATGACAGTCTAGCTCTTCACACTGACTTATACCAAATCAACATGGCCCAGGCCTACTGGAAAGATGGCATTCATAACCGTAAAGCGGTATTTGAAGCGTTTTTCAGGAAAATTCCTTTCGGAAACGGGTTTGCGATTTTTGCAGGGCTTGAAAGAATCGTGGATTATCTGAAAAATTTCCGCTTTACAGAAGATGATATCGCGTATTTGCGGAGCACCGACAACTACAGCGAAGAATTTTTGCAATACTTATCGGAAATGCGCTTTACCGGAACGCTACGGTCAGTCCGTGAAGGGGAGCTCGTGTTTGGAAACGAACCGCTCATCCAGGTCGAAACCTCTTTAGCCGAAGCGCAGATCATCGAAACGGCGCTCTTGAATATTATTAATTACCAGACGCTGATTGCGACTAAAGCGGCCAGGATCCGGACGGTGGCGGGGGAAGACGCCGCTTTATACGAATTCGGGTCGAGGCGGGCCCATGAATTGGATGCCGCGATTTGGGGAACGCGGGCCGCATACATCGGCGGATTTGACGGGACAAGCAATGTCAGGGCCGGCAAACTGTTTGGCATGCCGACGAGCGGCACGCACGCCCACGCGATGGTGCAGGCGTACCGGGATGATTACATGGCTTTTAAAAAATACGCGGAAACGTATAAAAACTGCGTTTTCCTTGTTGATACATATGACACTTTAGGCTCAGGGGTGCCGAATGCCATTAAAGTCGCGAAAGAGTTCGGCGATAAGATCAATTTTCTTGGCATCCGCCTGGACAGCGGCGACATGGCTTTCCTGTCGAAAAAAGCGAGAGAAATGCTCGATGAAGCAGGATTTCCGGATGCGAAAATTTTTGCGTCAAGCGATCTGGACGAGTATACGATTTTCCATTTGAAAGCCCAAGGTGCAAAAATCGATGCATGGGGTGTTGGGACAAAGCTCATTACTGCGTTCGACCAGCCGGCGCTTGGAGCAGTCTATAAATTGGTCTCCATAGAAGACGAGAACGGGGAAATGCGGGATACAATCAAAATTTCAAGCAATGCCGAAAAAGTAACGACACCGGGTTTAAAGAAAGTATTCCGCATCCTCAATAAGCGGACGAATAAACTGGAAGGCGATTACATTACGATGTACGACGAAAACCCGGCGGAAGAAAAGCGGCTGAAGATGTTTCACCCTGTCCATACGTTTATCAGCAAATATGTCACAAATTTTGAAGCCATTAATATTCATGAAACGATTTTCGACCAGGGTAGGCTCGTGTATGAACTGCCCTGCCTTGATGAAATCAAAAAATATGCGAAAGATAATTTGGAACTGCTGTGGGATGAGTACAAGCGCATCTTGAACCCGGAAGAATACCCTGTCGATTTGAGTCAAAAATGCTGGGACAACAAAATGCGCAATATAGAAGAAGTACGTCAAAAAGTCATGCGGTTTGAAGAAGAATAAATGACACCCGCATTTTTCAGGCGTATAATCTGATTAAAGAAAAAAGTGCGGAATTTATGACATAAAGAGATTATCATGTGAACAAGGAGGAAAACGAAAATGGACGCAATGCAAAAGAGAATCGTGGAAGAAATGAAAGTACAACCTGTCATTGACCCAAAAGAGGAAATCCGAAAAAGTGTTGATTTTCTGAAAAGTTATCTGAAAAAATACCCATTCTTCAAAGGTTTTGTGCTCGGCCTTTCGGGCGGGCAGGATTCCACTTTGACCGGTAAGCTTGCCCAAATCGCCATTAACGAAATGAAGGAAGAAACCGGCAATCAGGACTATAAATTTATTGCGGTACGGCTGCCATACGGCGAACAGAAAGATGCGGACGATGTTGAATTGGCCGTCCAGTTTATTCAGCCGGACAAGGACATTACCGTTAATATTAAACCGGCTGTCGATGCAAGTGAAGCTTCCCTGGCAAAAGCGGGCATCATCCTTTCTGATTTCGCGAAAGGGAATGAAAAAGCGCGTGAAAGGATGAAAGTGCAGTACAGCATTGCCGCGATGGAAAATTGCGTTGTGCTTGGGACGGACCATTCTGCGGAAAATGTAACCGGATTTTTCACGAAATACGGTGACGGCGGTTCAGATCTTGTGCCGATTTTCAGGCTGAATAAGCGCCAGGGGAAAATGCTGTTAAAAGAACTCGGCTGCCCGGAACGCCTTTATATGAAGACGCCGACTGCCGACCTCGAAGACGAGCGCCCGCAGCTTTCCGATGAGGCTGCACTTGGTGTGTCATACAACGATATCGACGATTATTTGGAAGGAAAAGAAGTTTCGCCGGAAGCAAAAGCGAAGATTGAATCGTGGTATTTAAAAGGGCAGCATAAACGCCATATGCCGATTACGATTTTTGATGATTTCTGGAAATAAGGACAAGGCCGGGCACTTAAGAAAGGTGCCCGGCTGATTTTTTCTCTATACTATTTAAAATCTTTCCATTTTTATTTTTCTGAAATTATAGTATGAAGGGGGATCAGCATGCAGCAGACGTTACGGCGGATTTTGGTCAATATTGAAAATATGATGATCGGAAAAACGGAGATATCGGAATTGAGCCTCACTGCATTGCTTGCCGAGGGGCATGTCCTGCTTGAAGATGTCTCGGGCGTTGGAAAAACGATGATGGTCAGGGAGCTTGCCAAATCGGTCGATGCGGAGTTTAAAAGAATCTAATTTACGCCGGATCTGCTGCCGTCCGATGTGACCGGGGTCTCCATCGCCGTCGGATTGGAAAGATTTGATGGATTTGTGGGAAAATTTAATCAAAAAGACAAGCGGTTGACCGTTTCCCTGATTCAAGGTTACAATGGGGACAAATTGAATGACCAGAATACTTTCTTCATATAATTTCGATAATAAGGTTCGAAAGTTTCTACCCGGCCACCGTAAATGGCCGGACTATGAAGGCAGTTTCGTGTACCGTAAAAACCGCTCCGGAATTCTGCCTTCAGCTTTGAAGATCGGATTCCGGTTTTTTATTTGGATCAAAGTTTTTGGGGGAAAAACAATGGCAAAAGCATTAGATGTAAAAGATTTGGAAAAAATTATCGTTTTGGATTTTGGCAGCCAATACAACCAGCTGATTACGCGCCGAATCCGTGAGTTTGGCGTGTTCAGCGAGCTGCACCCGCACACTTTGACAGCTGAAGAAATCAAGGCAATGAACCCGAAAGGCATTATTTTCTCCGGTGGCCCGAACAGCGTCTATGATGAAAATGCCTTCCATGTTGACGAAGAAATTTTCAACCTTGGCGTGCCGATTTTGGGCATCTGCTACGGCATGCAGCTCATAACAAAAGCCTTCGGTGGCAAAGTGGAACCGGCAAACCAGCGTGAATATGGGAAAGCAACGATTCATGTTAAAACCGCCAGCCGGCTGTTTGACGGGCTTCCAGATGATCAAGTTGTCTGGATGAGCCACGGGGATCTGGTGACAGAAGTGCCGGAAGGATTTACGGTTGATGCCAGCAGCCCCGCCTGCCCGATTTCGGCAATGAGCAATGTGGATAAGCAGCTATATGCCGTCCAGTTCCATCCTGAAGTACGCCACTCTGTGTACGGCAATGACCTTTTGCGCAACTTTGCGTTTAAAATTTGCGGCTGTGCGGGGACATGGTCGATGGAAAACTTCATCGAAATGGAAATCGAGAAAATCCGCCAAACGGTTGGCGATAAAAAGGTGCTTTGTGCGCTGAGCGGCGGCGTCGATTCATCAGTTGTCGCAGTTTTGATCCATAAAGCGATCGGCGACCAGCTTACTTGCATCTTCGTTGACCACGGCCTGCTCCGGAAAGGGGAAGCCGATAGCGTCATGAAAACTTTCTCGGAAGGCTTCCATATGAACGTCATCAAAGTCGATGCAAAAGAACGGTTCTTGAAAAAATTGGAAGGTGTCTCAGACCCTGAGCAAAAGCGGAAGACTATCGGTAACGAGTTCATTTATGTGTTTGATGATGAAGCGGCGAAATTGGAAGGGATTGAGTTCCTTGCCCAGGGCACGCTTTATACGGATATTATCGAAAGTGGGACAAAAACCGCTCAGACAATCAAATCGCACCACAATGTCGGCGGCCTTCCGGAAGATATGCAGTTCACCTTAATCGAGCCGCTCAATACATTGTTTAAAGATGAAGTGCGTGCGGTCGGGACCAAACTCGGCATCCCGGATGAAATCGTTTGGCGCCAGCCGTTTCCGGGTCCGGGCCTCGGCATCCGCGTGCTCGGCGAGATTACCGAAGAAAAATTGGAAATGGTGCGCGAATCCGACTATATTTTGCGTGAAGAAATCAAAAAGGCCGGGCTGGATCGCGACATTTGGCAATACTTTACGGTGCTGCCGAATATCCGCAGCGTCGGCGTTATGGGTGATGCCCGCACATACGATTATACGATCGGCATCCGCGCCGTCACGTCCATCGACGGCATGACTTCCGACTGGGCGCGCATCCCGTGGGAAGTACTTGAAAAAATTTCAACTCGCATCGTGAACGAAGTTCCGCACGTCAACCGCGTCGTCTACGACATCACGAGCAAACCGCCGGCAACGATTGAGTGGGAGTAGGAAGCGCGGGACAATTGTTTGTAACAACAATTTTGGCAAATTCTTTTTTAAAGAATTTGCCAAAAAGTTGCCTGACCGATATTGATTTTACTCTAAATGAGAGTTAGAGCTTTCCCCAAATGCAACTTAAATAGGAAAACCCGTTGAGAAAAAGAATTTTTCTTAACGGGTTTTTCTCTGTGATCTGGTCTTTCCCTCTTTAAACAGCTTAGTCCCCAGCGGAATAGCTCTTCAAATTAATTCAGTCGACAAATTGTGATGTGGACTTGCTGCGGATTAATTTTACCGGTAGCATATAGTGTTTTTCTAATTGCACTTTTTTGTCCGTAATTCTTTTAAGGAGTAATTCAACCAATAGTTGCGCAATGTCTTCGATCGGTTGTTCAATTGTGGAAAGTTCAGGATGATAATTTTGAATAAATTTTGTTCCGTCATACCCGATAACTTTTAATTCTTGTGGAACTTTTATTCCCAACTCTTTTGCCTGCTGCAATACAATAAGGGCAGTCAAATCATCTGTACAAAATATGCCATCGATTTTTTCTGAGCTCAAAATTTGCCTGATGGTTAGCGATTTTACACTTGGTAGCATTTCAAAAGGGATATCTTTTACATGGGGCTCTAAAGATAATTGGGCCATTGCCTCCAAGTAACCGGTTCTCCGTCTGTGTGTCGGGCTGTTCGGCTTATTGCTGCTTGCAAATAAATAAATATTTCTTGCACCATTTTGATAGAGTTCCTGAACTGCAAGCTCACCGCCTTGATGATTATCGGAACTTACAATTGGAATATTATCGGATAAATATCGGTCGAAAGAGATAATGGGCAGCCCAAACTGGTCATATTCCTTTATCCCTAAATTATGGGCACCCGCAATAATGCCGTCCACTTGATTGGCAATAAGCATATTAATATAGGAACGTTCCTTTTCTCTATTATCTGCACTATTACATAAAATTGTTTTATATCCGGAAAGGAAAAGCCTATTTTCTATTTTTTCAATCAGTTCCCCGAAAAAAGGGTTGCTGACGGAAGGAAAAATGGCGCCAATCAGATTGGTCTGCTTACCGTGAAGCGAACGTGCAACAGTGTTCGGCTGATAGTTCAGTTTTTTCATAGCCTGGAACACTTTATTTTTCGTTTCTTCGCTTAAATATCCATAATTATTGATGACCCGGGATACTGTTGTTGGGGAAACTCCTGCTTCTTTAGCTACATCTGTTAATTTTGGTCTCAATTTTCATTATCCTTCTCTATTTATTAATAGAATGAAGACTCCAGTAGTTCCCATTATAAGCTAAATGATGGTTTGTTTCCAAGAAGATCTTTGTTTGTTTTTTGCTTGGAAAGAGACGAGATGTTAACACATCGTGTCCATGGTTTAAAAAAATTTCAACGACAGAAGCATCCATAAAAATATGCAGGTTCAGCGGGGTATTTTTTGGAATTTGGACGGTTCTGGAAGTTCCGTATTGCTGTGCAAAAGGGATACCCGCATGGCTGCGGTCCAGGACCAATGTTCCATCAGCAAAGTTGAAAATAAGATTTAACGCTTGATGCCCGTCCGAAGCCAATTGTAATTTACCTTCCCCGTTCCCTTTCAGAATGATTTCCAATTCATAAGCTGTCTCATTTTGATTCAATATCAGCTGGGTCTGTTCTGTTAAGACCCCGTCCAATTCAATTTTCCTTCCGCGAAGGCTCTCTGTTTCTTTTACAGGAAATTGATAAAGATGGCCGTCCTGTATTTTCAATTCTTTGATTAAACTCAAGCAATGCGCCCAACCGTACTGATCTGTCGGATAATCGATTTCAGGAAGGCCGATCCAGCTGACTGCAAGTGTGCGCCCGTCCGGTGCGTTAAAGGCCTGCGTAGCGTAAATATCGAATCCTTCATCCAAATTATGCAGGAGATATTTAGATTCAAAACGGTTTTTCTCAGGGTCGAACGTATCCCCAATTAAGTAAGTGTTGGGATAAATATTTTGATAGTGTAAAATATTTTGGTCGAGGCCTTGCGGGCAGAATATAAGGACCGGCTTTTGATCCACCCATACGATATTCGGGCATTCAATCATATATCCCAAATTCTTTAACGGGAATTCAAGCGGTCCGTTGAATTCCCAGTTTTTCAGGTCTTTGGATTGGTAAACCAAGATATTCCCCTCTTTTTGTTTCGTCTGGGCACCGATCAAAGCATAGTAAGAATTATGATAACGGATAATTTGCGGATCCCTGAAATGGTCCGTGTAATTTTCTGGCTGTTTTGCAATTAATGGAGTTTTTAATTTGGAAATCCGACCTTTTTTATCCATCCACGCTCCAAGCTGGTAAGGGAATCTGTTCCAGTTTTTATCTCGGACGTTTCCTGTATACATGATAAATAAACGGTCTTCAACCGGGATTGCAGATCCGGAGTAGCAGCCGTGACTGTCATACTCTGTATCCGGCAATATGGCCAGCCCCTTCCCTTTCCAATGGATAAGATCTTTTGAACTAAGATGATACCAGCATTTTAAACCATGGACAGGCCCCATCGGATAATTTTGATAAAATAGATGCCATTCATCATTAAAAAAAGAAAATCCGTTTGGATCATTCAACAATCCGCTTTCAGGTTGAATATGGTAATGCAGCCGCCACGGAGAATTTTCTATTTGAAGAAGTAAATGCTTTTTTTCTTCCTCAGACCACTCATTTAGATTTTTATAACGTAATGCTCGATTCCATTCCATATATATAAAACCTCCCCAAATTCAAGGAAAGCGTTCTCCTGGATTTAATGTACTGTAAACAAAGAGATGTGTCAATCGTATAACATACAAAATATCTTAAATGATGGTAAAACATAAAAAAATAATAAAAAATATGATAAACGATTGACATATAATAAAATGATAGTATATTAGTATGTGAAACGGTTACAAAAATATGAAAGGGTGTACACGATGAACCATGCAAAGGTTGCAAAAGACGTGTTAAACGCTTTAAATGGCAAAGATAATATAAAAGCTGCAGCCCACTGCGCGACAAGGCTGCGCTTAGTTATCAATGATGAATCAAAAATAGACCAAAAAGCATTGGATGCGCATCCGGATGTAAAAGGTACATTTAAAACAAACGGCCAGTACCAAATTATTATAGGACCGGGGGATGTCGATAAAGTTTATGCTGAGTTGATCAAATTAACCGGCCTTCCGGATATGACAACGGAGGATGTGAAAAAAACTTCGAATGAAAAACAGGGAAATGTATTATTAAGATTAATCAAGGTATTATCTGATATTTTTGTTCCAATTATTCCTGCACTTGTTGCCGGCGGTTTGCTGATGGCTTTAAACAATGTATTGACAGCGGAACACCTATTCACAAAGAAGGCAATAGTGGAATTGTACCCGGGACTGAAAGATATAGCGTCATTTATCAATACCATGTCGGCTGCCCCATTTACTTTCTTGCCGGTTTTAATCGGATATTCCGCAACCAAACGGTTTGGTGGGAATCCGTATTTAGGAGCTGCTATGGGGATGATCATGGTATCTCCTGCATTGACAAGCGGGTATGATGTTGTTAGCGCAAAAGCATCAGGGGAGTTGGCTTATTGGCACATTTTTGGATTAAAAGTCGCGCAGGCCGGTTACCAAGGCTCTGTCTTGCCGGTATTGGTAGTTTCATGGATTTTAGCTAAATTAGAGAAATTTTTCCATAAATATATTTCAAATGCATTTGATTTTACGTTCACACCGATGCTTGCCATTATCATTACAGGATTTCTAACGTTTACATTTGTTGGGCCTGTTATGCGTGATGTGAGTGATGGGTTAACCAATGGAATTATGTGGTTATATAATGCAACAGGCGCGGTTGGAACTGCAATCTTTGGACTGTTTTATTCACCGATTGTCATTACCGGTCTGCATCAAAGTTTTCCTGCAATTGAAACCACACTTTTGGCTGATATTGCAAAAACCGGCGGATCGTTTGTATTCCCAATCGCCTCTATGGCTAATATTGCGCAAGGTGCTGCTTGTCTTGCCGTATTCTTTATTACAAAAAGTAAAAAACAAAAAAGCTTATCTTCTTCAGCAAGTATTTCAGCTCTTTTGGGGATTACAGAACCGGCTATTTTCGGGATTAACTTGAAATTAAGGTATCCGTTCTTTTGTGCAATGGTTGCTTCCGGTATTGCTTCTATATTTATTGGCATGTTCCATGTGTTATCAGTTTCAATGGGACCTGCAAGTGTAATTGGTTTTATTTGCATTCGCTCACAATCTATCTTGCCTTTTGTCATGAGTGGCGCAATAAGTTTTGTTATCGCCTTCACAACAACGTATATATATGGAAGACGGGCGGCGGCAAAGGAACAAAATACGATTACGAATGAACGGGTATCTGGAAAAGAACAAATAGGAGAAACGGCTGCTTCGGCTACGGCCCCTGCTGGTAATAGCATCATTTTTGCCCCGGTTGAAGGTGAAACAATTAGCTTAAAAAATGTGAAGGATAAATTATTTTCATCTGAATTAATGGGTAAAGGGGCAGCCATCATGCCGAAAAACGGCGATGTCTATGCTCCTTGTGACGGAATTTTGACCACGGTATTTGATACACATCATGCATACGGCATTAAAACGGAAGATGGAGCAGAAATTTTAATTCACATTGGTATTGACACGGTTAATCTGAAAGGCGAATATTTTACAAGTTACGTAGAAAAAGGTCAGACGGTAAACCAAGGCGACAAACTATGCAGTTTTGATCTGGAGAAAATTAAAGAACTTGGTTATGATCCAACCGTGATCACCGTCGTGACCAACACAGCAGATTATGCGGCTGTTGAAGAATTTAATCATGATAAGGTAAAACAGGGGAGCCAGTTCATCACTTTAACACCGAAAGCTACTCTTTAATTTAAAACGTTTGATAAGGGGGATCGAAATGCTACTTGGGGCAATTGAAACCGGGGGTACGAAATTTGTTGCCGCCGTAGGAAATGAACATGGCGAAGTAATAGAAGAAATTACAATACCAACAACCACGCCTGATGAAACTATGCCAAAAATTTTGCAATTTTTAAATCAATATAAAATAGAGGGGATTGGTGTAGGATCATTCGGACCGATCGATGTGAACCGTCAGTCTCCCACATACGGCTTTATTACAACTACACCTAAACTATCGTGGCGCCATTATAACTTTGTAGGAGCACTGAAGGAAAAATTTTCCGTTCCGGTTGCATGGACAACAGATGTAAATGTTGCAGGATACGGTGAATATAAATTAGGGAATGCTAAAGGAACCGAAAGCTGTCTTTATCTTACGATTGGAACAGGGATCGGCGGGGGGTTTATCCAAAGTGGCAAAATATTAAATGCATACGGCCATCCGGAAATGGGGCATCTTTTAGTGAAGCGCCATCCTGATGACCAATTTGAAGGGATGTGCCTGTATCATCATGATTGCTTGGAAGGCCTGGCATCCGGACCTGCCGTGGAAAAGCGCTGGGGAAAGAAAGGGGTTGAGCTTTCAACCAATCCAAAAGTTTGGGAACTGGAGGCTTATTATATTGCCCAGGCACTTGTCAGTTATACACTTGTGCTCCGGCCGGAAAGAATTATTTTAGGCGGCGGTATCATGAATCAGAAGCAGATTTTCCAATTCATCCGGCAGCAATTTAAGGAAATGCTGAATGGTTATGTGGATGTTCCAGATGTAGAAAAGTATATTCAGCCTGTGGGTTTACAAAATAAAGCTGGAATTATCGGCGGTTTATTGCTTGCAAAAGAGGAAGCGTCAAAAACGAATTTTGTCCTTTAAAGTGGAAAGGTGCGGCAGATGATGGGAAAAGACTGGTGGAAAAAAAGTGTTGTATATCAAATTTATCCTAAAAGTTTTATGGACAGCAATGGCGATGGGATTGGGGACTTAAACGGCATTATTCAAAAATTGCCGTATATAAAAAAATTGGGGGTGGATGTGATTTGGCTCTGCCCGGTTTATGAATCTCCCCAAATTGATAATGGCTATGACATCAGTGACTATTATCAGATCTCCGAATTATACGGCTCCATGTCAGATATGGAAAATTTGATTGAAGAAAGCAGTGCGCTCGGAATCAAGATTATCATGGACTTAGTTGTCAACCATACTTCTGACCAGCATCGATGGTTTCAAGAAGCAAGAAAATCCAAAAATAGCCCTTATCGTGATTACTATATTTGGAGAGATCATCCGAACGAATTACAATCCAATTTTGGCGGTTCTGCATGGACCTTCGATGAAACGACAAAGCAGTATTACCTGCATCTCTTTAGCAAGGAACAGCCGGATTTGAATTGGGAAAATCCGAAGATGCGTCAAGAAATATGGAAAATGATGAATTTTTGGCTGGATAAGGGAATTAGCGGCTTTCGCATGGATGTGATTGATTTATTGGGGAAAGTTCCTGATCAAATGATAAAAGAAAATGGTCCTCATCTGCATGAGTATTTACAGGAAATGCATCAAGCTACCTTTGGTACAAGAAATACAATGACAGTAGGTGAGACTTGGGGAGCCACAGTGGATAATGCGCATCTTTTTACAGATGAATCCCGATGCGAGTTGAATATGGTGTTTCAATTTGAACATATGCAGCTCGATAAGCAGCCGGGTATGCATAAATGGGATTTAAAAGAACTGAATTTAATCGATTTAAAAGATGTTTTGTCGAAATGGCAGGATACTTTTGCTGAAGACGGATGGAACAGTTTATTCTGGAACAATCATGATTTACCTAGAATTGTCTCGCGATGGGGGGACGACAAGGTGTATCGTAAATTGTCGGCAAAAATGCTGGCTACTTTGCTTCATGGCATGAAAGGAACTCCTTTTATTTATCAGGGTGAGGAAATCGGTATGACAAATGCATATTTTGATTCCATTCACGATTATCCTGATATTGAAACACAGAATATGTATAAAGAAAGAATCAGCAAAGGGTATCCTGAAAAAGACATCATGGCTTCCGTCCAGAAGAAGGCAAGGGATAATGCGAGAACCCCGATGCAGTGGGAAGCAAGCAAACATGCAGGTTTTACGCAAGGAGAGCCATGGATGAAAATTAATCCAAATTATAAAGAAATAAACGTAGAAAAAGATTTAAAAGATACTGAATCGGTCTTTTATCATTACCAAAAACTCATACGCCTAAGAAAAGAAAACAATCTTTTTATTGAGGGAACTTATCAACTGATTGACCGTGATCATCCGAATGTTTACGCTTATAAGCGTGTGCTCGGCCGCCAAGCACTGTTGGTTGTTTGTAATTTTTACAGCAAACCGGCCTTGTTTGAGTATCAGCAGAAAGCGCCGCTTGAAATTCAAATTTTGCTAAGTAATTATAAAGATTCATCTAAGAATATTAATCATCTCCAGTTAAGGCCGTTTGAAGCAGTGATTTATCAGTTGAAAGAATAAATATTAGTTGAGCAAATGCAGTTTGGGCATTTGCTTTTTGTTTGGAAATTTTTATATCAAAGTTTGGGAAGCAGTGTTTTCGTCTCCGGCTGCTTTGCTTTTGCGTGCAGCTGGATCGGCATTTTCTGCTACGTCGTGGCTATGAAACAAAATGAAGCCCCGTTCCCAAAATGGTTCCCGCTGCATCGATTTGGACCGGGCTTCTTGCCTTTTTCGGCGTCGCCGCACTAGATCAGTTATGTTACCGTTCCGCTTACAGCCGGGCCTGTTTTTTGTGGACGGTATGGCTTGCAGTGCTGCTTCTCTTCGGCTGTCTCCAATGAGTATAGTTCCTTTTTCCGTTGGCAAAGGAAAAACTGCATCTGCAAATGTAAGCGCTTTTCGTTTACGATAAAAGTGCAGCAAATATCGTAAACGAAAAGGACGGATTCACAATGAATGTACATAAAATAAAAGTTTCATGCGGCCAAATTAAATTTTTGAGCGACTTTTTCAAAGACTACGAGGATGAAAAAGTAGCCTGCACCATCGATGAACTGGGAAAAATCGATTTTACAATGTCCGTTAAAACGGATTTAAGCAAAACAGAGACAGCCGATTATCTGAAAAAGGTTTTCAAACAGACCAAAATGGGGAGCGCCCTTTATTTTTCCGTACAGGCAGTTTGATTTTTTGGTAGAAGAGGGGTGATGGAAAATGATTCATGAGAAATTAAAAGACTTTCCGAATACATTCCTGTGGGGAGCTGCGTCCGCGGCTTACCAGGTGGAAGGCGCCTGGAACGAGGACGGGAAAGGCTTGTCGAACTGGGACAAATTTGTACGCATTCCCGGCAAAACGTTTAAAGGTACAAACGGCGATGTCGCGGTTGACCATTATCACCGTTACAAAGAAGACGTAGCCTAGATGAAAGAAATGGGTCTGAAAGCTTACCGTTTTTCCGTTTCATGGCCGCGCGTGCTGCCAAATGGAAGGGGCGAAGTCAATGAGAAGGGAATCGCTTTTTACGACAATCTGATCAATGAACTGATTCATAACGGCATTGAACCGGTTTTGACGATTTACCATTGGGATTTACCGCAGGCTTTGCAGGATGAATACGGCGGCTGGGAATCGCGGCAAATTGTCGAAGATTTTGCCAACTACTGCACGATTCTCTTCAAAGAATTCGGGAACCGTGTGAAGTACTGGGTGACCTTAAACGAGCAGAACGTCTTCACTTCCCATGGCTACCAGCTCGCCAGCCATCCGCCGGGTGTAAAAGACGAAAAATTATTTTACCAGGCCAACCACCATGCGAATCTGGCCAATGCGCGGGCAATCCAGGAATTCCGTAAATATGTGCCGGACGGGAAAATTGGGCCGAGCTTCGCCTATTCGCCGGCGTATCCTTTCTCTTCGAAACCGGAAGATATTCTCGCTGCCGAAAACGCTGAAGAATTCCTTTCCCATTGGTGGATGGATGTGTATGCATGGGGGGAATATCCGAGAGCGGCCTGGCATTATCTTGAAGAAAAAGGGCTGGCGCCCGAGCTCCGGAAAGGTGATCTGGAATTGTTGAAATCCGCCAAGCCGGACTTTATGGGTGTGAACTACTACCGGACGACGACGTATGAAAAAAATGCGCTCGATGGGGCGACGATGGACGCACATTTCAATACAACCGGCAAAAAAGGGACCGCACAGGACAGGGGGATTCCGGGCTTGTTTAAAACTGTTAAAAATCCGAATCTTGAGGCGACCAACTGGGATTGGGAAATCGATCCAACCGGATTGCGCATCGGACTGAGGAGAATTACGGACCGTTACCGCATGCCTGTTTTAATTACTGAAAACGGCCTGGGTGAATACGACCATGTCGAAGAAAACGATGTAGTGAACGACCCGTACCGCATCGACTATATCCGCTCCCACATTAAAGCCATTCAGGAAGCCATCTCGGATGGTGTCGATGTACTCGGGTACTGCGTCTGGTCATTTACCGATCTGCTCAGTTGGCTGAACGGTTTCCAAAAACGGTACGGTTTCGTTTTTGTGAACCAGGATGAAGAAGGCGGCAAAGATTTGCGCAGAATCAAAAAGCAAAGTTTTTACTGGTATAAAGATGTGATTGCATTGAATGGAAAACAATTAGAGTAAACATACAGGCAGCATCCGGGGGGCGGGTGTTGCCTGTTTACATTTTTCCGAGACAATCGATTATTCTTTTCATTAAGCCGGCATCGTCAATAAAAGGATTGCGATTTCCCTGGATCCGGTAAATGGCCTGGTTGCGGTGGCGTTCATACAGGCCAGCCGGAAACGCTTCGTGCCATCTGGCCAAAAGCGGAACATCCACCTGCTTCAGCTTTGTTTTCGATATCGCTTTTGGATAGCGGAGCAGAAAATACGCAAATGCCCGTGCAATTGTGCCTTTTCCGTATTCCGGCTCGAACCTTTCCTCTATGGCCATGCCGCAATGGTTGAGCACCGGTTCATCTGCAGATTCAGGGTTATAAAAATCAAAATCACCGTACGGAAAATTCGAGCGCTTGGCATTGCAGGAAGGATGGCAGATGAATAAATGGTGCAAATCGCCCTTCATCGGTTCAGCTTGGTGGAACCATGACTGGGGCACAATATGTTCCGTGTTATATTTAAAAGAAGCATCGATTTTTTTGATCTGCTCGGTGGAAATCTCTTTTTCCTGCAAAAGCAGATAGTAATGCTCGCTTCTTTTTTTCTGGTATGGTGGTCTTCCCGGATCACCTTATGCGGATCGCGCACTTCCCCCGAATAAATATACCGTGCCGTCGGGATGCAGATCGACCCACGTATATAAATATTGGTTTTTACTGATGTGATAAGGAAGCTGGTTTTTATGCGTTTTCTGCATAAGGTCGTGGTACAGGTAAAAAAGCATCGGTCCCGCAGCCGGATGCTTTTCCACTTTCCGGTAATAGTGCTTCTGGTCCAGAAGATCTGCCTTTTCATCATAATAATGCGCCGCATCAAGCCGCATTTCTTCTGTATGCTGCGTTAAAATTTTTCTGAACCGTTCTGTTCCTTGTTCATATCGGTACTGATTCGTTCTGATTTTTTCCAGCAGCATATCCCGATTGCCTTTTGGGCGGTTCATTCCTCAACCACTTCCTGGTGTAATCATCAGAGGCCGGGGAAATCCGCCTCCCCGGCAAAGCCGTTCTATTATACTGTTATTAAAGGGATGTTTACAGCAACCCGATCCATTTCCAGTATGTCACGCTGAACAAAAGGATCAGTAAATATCCGATGACCGTCAACGGTAGGCCGGATTTTAAAAAGTCTTTTGCTGTAAAAGCGCCTGTCCCGTAGGCAAGCATGCTTTGCGGTGAGTTGACCGGCAGAAGGAACCCGATGCTGATGACAAATTGCTGGATAAGCACAAACCCGATCCGGTTATCTCCGAGATGGATCGTCGAAGTAAGCGCAATAAAAATCGGGATTAAGGCCGAAGACAGACTGGTTGCGCTTGCAAATCCGAGATGAATCAGAATATTGAACAATGAAACAAGGGCAATCGTTGCAATAATCGGCATGCTGTCCAGCCCCATTGAACCGAATACTTTATTGGAAAGCCACTGGGCGCCGTGTGTATCGAGCAGGACGGTTCCGAGTGAAATCCCAACAGCGAAAACAATGACAGTTCCCCAAGGAATCAGCCGTTCAACTGATTTCCAGTCAAACACGCCGATCTTTGGCGTCAGCAGGATGGCGATCGCTACAATCGTGACAGTCGTTGTATCAAACGGATGGAGCTTGCCTTCCGTTGTCCAGAAAAATAACAACAGCAGGGAAATGATGATGAGACGAATTTCGGATGGTTTTAAATGCCCCAGTTCTTCCAACTGTTTTTGAATCAAATCTTTTCCCATTTCAATCGCTTCTATTTCCGGCTTGATTAAATGGGTCATGACAAAGAACAACAGAACGGACATGATGATGGCCCACGGAGCGGCATATAAAAACCAGGAACTCCATGTAATCGTCTTGCCGAACTCTTTTTCAATAAAACCAAGCGCAACCATGTTTTGGGCAGCGGCCGTTTTGATGCCAATATTCCAAATCGAAACCGCCTGAACGGATGTGATGACCAGAAGCGCTCCCAGCTTGCTGTTGTTCGGCAGCCCGAATGCGGCGACCATCCCCAATAAAATCGGCACGACGGCTCCGGCGCGGGCGGTGGCACTTGGCACAAAAAACGCAAGCACGATGGAGACGAGAATGGCTCCGAAAACAAGGCTGTTTGTTTTTGTACCAACCTTGGACAGAATCCACAAGGCAAGCCTTTTGTGGAGATTGGTTGCCTGTATGGCGGCTGCAAGGAATAAAGCTGCAGCAACCAATGCGACAGCCGAGCTGCTGAAACCGCTGAGCGCCATGGTAAGTGCATTGCTTGTCCCGGTCAGCTGGGAAGGATCGGATACGCTTGGCGCAAGACCGATCAAGAGTGCAATCAGCCCGATTATCATGGCGGCGCTCACCTGATAGGAAACAGCTTCCGTAACCCAAAGAATGAGTGCAAAAGCGAGAATGGCAAGCGCGCGCTGGCCGGCTACCGGCAAACCTTTTGTATGCGGGAGCAGCGTGATGATGATGAGCGCAGCAAAAGCAAGTGCAATCCAAATCCATTGTAAAGTTGTTTTTTTCGATTGAGCCGAATCATTCATGTTTATCACTCCTTTTTGTTAAAATGCCAGTCGCCGGCGGCTGCCGGCAAGAGGTAAGAGGTAATCCTTATTATTATTGTAGCAAAGTGATGTGGAAAAATTGTTAAAAATAAGGTACATTTGAAATCGCTGTCAGTTGAAACTTCTTTTTCCCATGATCGTAAATAAAAGGAGAAAGGGTGGTTGAAGTGGCGACATTATTAATTTTTTCGGCAATTTTTGCATTGATTGCGGTAGTATTGGTGTTTCCATTTTCAGAGAAAAAACTTAAAGAGGCAGGCAAGCAAAACAGCACGACAAAAGCGAAGACGTTTTTATCTTTATTTCTGCTTATTTGGGTGATCACTGCAATCTTTTTTTACATCACAAAAAGGGATATGAATGCATCGATCTATTGGCCGGCATTTCTTCTGGCGGCGCTGGGCGGCACAATGACCGCCCGGGGCAAAGAGCGGCTTGCGAAAGGGCTGGTCTTTCTTGCTGCCTTGGGATTCGCCGGGTATATGCTTACGGCGCCGATGTGGAATGCCGGGGAAAAATACGCCTCCTCCAAAATGGCGCAAAAAACGGAAATTGAGCCGTTTGATGAGCGTGAAACCCCGGCAAGTGTACCGCCGAAATTTGCGCGCAATAAAATGAAGAAATCTTTCGGGCAGGTTCCAAATGCGAGCTATTATCAGTTGGGAAACTTGCAAATCCAGAAAGTGAACGGCAAATACGTCTATATCGCGCCGGTTGAGTTTTCAGGGTTTTTTAAATGGCTCAAGGGAGGGGAAACGCCGGGGTATTTTGTGATGAGTGCAACCGATGCCTCTGACAATCCGAAGTTTATTAAACAAAGAATGGTGTATACGCCTTCTTCCTATCTCCAGAAAAACCTGGAACGCCATATCCGCCTGCAATACCCAAAAAAGATTTTTTACGGTGATCCGCAGGTGGAAGTGGATAATAACGGGAAGCCTTATTACATCCGGACATTCGGGCATTTTATTTCGGCCAGGAACGGATTTAAGGCGGACGGGATAGTGCTTATTGATCCGAAAACGGGCGCAATGAAGTCGTATTCGTTAAAAAATGCTCCGGCTTTTATTGACGGGGCTGTCTCTCCGGAAGCAGTCAGCCTGCAAAACAGTTACTTCGGAAAATACGTCCATGGCTATTGGAACAGCCTGTTCGGCAAGCGGGATGTCAAACTGCCGACGGATGAAGGCACAGAAGCGAATGTCAGCCCGATTTTTGATGATAAAGGCACGATGTATTATTTTACCGATTTTACGAGCCCGAAAAAAGACGTTGACTCAATGCTTGGTTATTCACTCACAAACGCGCGCACCGGAAAAGCTGTTTATTATACAGGTGACTTGCAAGAGTCCTATATGGATTCGCAAGGGAATCTGCAAATCGTTGAGAAAAAATTCATCGAGAAAAAATGGAAAGGCTCGATGCCGATCTTGTACAATTTTTACGGTGAAGCGAGCTGGCTGACGCCGGTTCTCGATTCAAACGGCTTTCTGCAGACGTACTTCATCGTCTCAGCGGCCAATCCAGAAATTTCCGTGAATGCGGCAACGCCGAACGCTGCACTGAAACTGTATAAAATTGCCCTCCAGCGCGGCGGCAGCAGTGTCGACGGTTCGTCAAGAGCTGACACCAAAACGGTTTCCGGAAAGGTTCTCCGCGTTTACAAAGAGAAATCAGGCGATTATACCGATATCTCCTTCCTGCTCGACAATAAGCAGAACTTCACCGTTAGCTCGGATACTGTACCGCTTGCGATTTATTTAAAAGAAGGCGACCTTGTGAAGGTGACTTACTTGAATACCGGTGAAACGTTTTTGCCGGTGAAGGGGATGGAGATTAGGGGACTTGAATAATAATAAGATGAAAAAGGCCTTGTTGAGGCCTTTTTCTGCGATTAGAACCATATTACAGTATAATAAATAAAGAGGTTGGCAGAATTTACACATCCTTACCTTTGTTCATTTTTTCACATATGTGAGTGGAAGAATGCATTTTGGTGATGAAAATACGGGATTATAAGCAAAATCCGTTTATTGTCATTTGGGAAGTAACGAGGATGTGCCCACTCAACTGCCTGCACTGCCGGGCGGAGGCACAGCTGCACCCGTATCCGGGGGAGCTGACAACGGAAGAGGGGAAGAAACTGATTGACGAGATTTATTCGATGGATAATCCGTTATTTGTATTCTCGGGCGGAGATCCGTTGATGCGGGAGGATTTGTTTGAACTTACCGAATACGCGGTCCAAAAAGGCATGCGCGTGTCTTTAACGTCATCGGCAACCCCGCGCGTGACGGAAAAGGCAGTGCAGAAAACAAAAGAAATCGGAATCAGCCGATGGGCGGTGTCGCTTGACGGGTCCGACGCCGAAACGCATGATTATTTCCGTGGGATGCCCGGCATTTTTGACCGTACAATGAAAATGATCTCTTACTTGAATGAAGCAGGGATGAGCTTTCAGGTAAATACAACCGTAACAGAATACAATGTGGACAAGCTGCCGGAAATTGCCGATTTAGTGGGGAAATTCGGGGCTGCGGTCTGGACGCTTTTCTTTTTGGTGCCGACCGGGCGCGGCAAACATTGAAACCCATCAGCCCCGAACGCCATGATGAGGTGCTGCGCTGGGCATTCCGGCTCCAGGAGCGTGCGCCGTTCATCATTTCGACAACAGAAGCCCAGTTTTACCGCCGGATTGTATTTCAGGAAAACCAGCGCCGGAAAGCAGAAGGAAAAGAACCGATCGGAAGGCATTGTGATGATCTCGCCAGGGAGCCGCGGGAGACGAACGACGGGAACGGCTTTATTTTTATCAGCCATACGGGGGATGTATATCCATCAGGGTTTCTGCCGATTGACTGCGGCAATGTGAAGGAGACGCCGCTTCCCGAGATTTACCGGAATCATCCGGTCTTGAAATCACTGCGCGATCCGGATTTGACAAAAGGCAAATGCGGGGTGTGCGAATTCCGCTATATATGCGGCGGTTCGCGGGCGCGCGCCTATGCGGTCACAGGGGACTATAAGGCTTCTGAACCGTATTGTACATATATCCCGAAGAGCCTCCGGGATGAAATATAATTTTTAAAAAAGCCGGCCGCTTCTCTCCGAAAATGGCCGGCTTTTTTAAGACTATACGAAATTTTGCGTGTTGTGGTTCCTGCTGAACTGGTAAATTGCGAGCAGGAAAAACGCAAGCGCAAAGGCCAGTAAGATCAGATAGTTTAAATATAAGCTGCTAATCGGATGGCCAGTTTGCAACTGGTCAAGGGTTTCCAGCGTCCAGCGCTGGGGCAGAAAATCGGAAACTTTTTGCAGTGCTTTCGGCATGATTTCCACAGGCCAGAAGCAGCCGGCAAGCATGCAAGTCGGCACAATGATTAAGTTTTGCAGTGAATTGGCAGCACTCCGGTTGTTTGAAAATGACACAATCATTAATGAAATGCCGATCGAAATCCAGGCAAACAGGAACATAACTGCGAAAGCCTGCCAGATTGAAATATTCATGGAGATATGGAATACGTATTTCATGGCTACCAATGTCAAAGCGACTTGAACCGCCATAATGATCATGTTACAGATGACATTGGACAATACATACTTACCCGCGTTAATCGGCGAGGATAGCAACCTGAAATAAGTGCGGTTTTCTTTTTCCGCAAGAATCAGTTCAGATAAATTGCAGGCCGACATCAGCATAAACATGATTAAAAATCCCATTGTCTGGTACGACATATCATTGGACTTGGAAAGGTCCTGCAAATTGATTGTTTTGACCTTGTATGCGGACTTTTGGAATCCTTGATACATCGTTTGAAAGGCCTGTTCGTTTCCCGATGCGGCTTTGCTAATGGATGCGATATGATCAATGTATTGGTATAAATAAGATTGGATAAACTTTGTTACTTCCGCCCCCTTGATGGAAGTGATCCGGATATGAGCGGGATTTCCGCTCCGCACGCTATCGGAAAAGCCTTTTTCAAAAATAATCACACAGTCAAGCTTGCCATTTGCCAATTTTCTCCTCATTTTTGACTGCGGAATTTCGGTTAATTTGACATTGTCCAATCCATTCAGGAAATCGACTGTATCGGCAGTAATTTTACTATGGTCCCCATCCACGACCCCAACATGAAGGATATTCACGTTGTTCCCTCCGTAAGCAAGGAAGGCAATGAAAATGCCGATTAAAGGCAACCCTAAATAATAGAGGAAATTTCTTTTTTTACGAAAGGTCATACTTAATGTGTTACGGATAAGCCTCAAAACATCTTTCATTATAAACCCTCCCTTTTTTGCAGCGCTGTAATGGACACCAACAGAATAAGCAGAGCGGCGCCAATATTCGCGGCTGCCACCGGGACGGCGATCGATAAGTTATTATTATAAATGATTTTTGTAATGGCCTGGTTGATCCACGTTAATGGCGACAGGTCCATGATCGCCTGCAGCCATTTGCCCGGATTTTCAATTTTAAAATATGACCCGCCGAAAAAGGCTGCCAGTTGGATAATCAGAATAAGCAGCGACCGGGCGGCAGCAGTTGACTTGCTGAGCATGCTAATGCCGATTCCGATGTTGACAGAAAGAAGGATTTCCGTCAAAATCAAAAGGCATATAAGCCAGAGGTGTTCTCCCCAATTCGCTTTGTAAACCATCTTGCTCACAAGAATAACAAGGGCAATGCAAAGGGTATTTACGATAAGGCTGGCGAAAAGTTTTCCAATTAAAATGTCGCTTTTCCGGACCGGGGCAGCAATGAGCCTGTCAATCGTTTTCCGCGCCCGCTCTCCCTGGATTAATGTACTGGCCCCTAAAGAAGCGTACAAACAAATCATGGTGGTGATGACTGTCGCGTAATAGTCCATCGCACCAGGTTGTTTCTTTGGCAGAAGGGATTCGGTTCGAATATAATCGTCTTTTGGCTTCTCAAAGGCAATCCCTACTTTATCCGGAGCGGTTTTCATGATTTCTGCGGTAAGATTGTATCGATCGGCAAATGCAGCAAATAAGCCTTCCAAAATGCTTCCTTCTATACTGTTTCTTCCGTTCGTATACAGCCGGACTCCTTTATCATCTAAAACAGCGTAACCGTCCGCGTTGCCGAGTTTCACTTCTTTCATGCCGTCTGTATTTTTTCCGGCCTTTTCAAAATAGATCCCTGATTTTTCAGTGTATTTGCGGAATTCATTGAAATACGGTTTGGCATTTTCATTCAAATTGTTTTCGTACAACACATGAATATCACTGACAGAAACCGTCGTTTTAAAAGCATTGGAAAGGGCGGAACCGAGCACAAGTATTAAAACGAGCGGAAATGCAAGCATAAAAATCATGGTCCGCTTGTTGCGGAAGCCGCTGATGATTTCTTTTTTCATGATGTGCAGGACATTGAACAATGTTTTCTTCTCCTTTCTAATCCCTTAAATTACGGCCAGTTAAGGTTAAAAATACCGTTTCCAGGTTCGGCTCTTTTTCCTGCAGTGCCCTGATTTCGATATGGTGGCTGATCAAAAATTCGAGGATGAGATTTAAATTGTTGATGCTTGCATCGGACTGGATTTGGATCATGTTTTCATGGAAGGATGCCATTTCAACGCCCTTAATTTTCTTGATCTCCCCGAGATCAACCGGTTCCTTTGTTTTCACTTCAATCCAGACTTCTTTTTTGTCTGTAATGATCGATTTCAGCTGTTCCTTCGTGCCTTCTGCAATGATTTTCCCATGGTCAATGATCGCAATTCTTGTGCAGACTTCCTCAACTTCTTCCATGTAGTGGCTAGTATAAATGATTGTGCAGCCCATTTCGTTCAGTTTCCGCACTGAATCCAAAATGTAATTGCGCGACTGCGGATCAATGCCGACAGTCGGTTCATCCATAATGATTAATTTAGGCTGGTGGGCAATGGCGCAGGCGATATTAAGCCGCCTTTTCATCCCGCCGGAAAAATTTTTCGGATAATTTTTATGATGGTCCTGGAGGCCGACAAATGCCAAAGCTTCTTCTGTTTTTGCATTCAATTCATTGCCGCGCAATCCGTATAGCCCGGCAAAAAATTTGACGTTTTCAAAAGCGGTTAAATCTTCATAAATGGCAATGTCCTGAGGTACAATGCCAAGATTCATTTTCGTAAAGCGCCTGTTTTTCATAATGTTTTTGCCGAGAATTTCGATTGTTCCATCATTGCTTCTCAGCAGGCCGGCGATCATGTTAATGGTTGTGCTCTTCCCGGCGCCGTTTGCCCCGAGAAAGCCGAAAATTTCTCCTTCTTTTATTTGCAACGAAATATGGTCGACCGCGATAAAATCCCCGAATTTTTTAGTAAGCTCCCGGATCTCCAATACGCTCAATTTTGTTCTTCCTCCTTGGTTTAGGAGAGGTGCACGGCCGCTCCCTTTGTAACTTCAGTATAAAAAAAAGAACGATCCCGGATAAGTGGCATCGTTCATGACTTTTATATGAAAAAATTCATGTTTTACAGGTGAAGCCGTTCATGATTGGATCGGAAGGAGGGTGGTGACAGAAAAACCGTGCGACCCGTCGGTAATGACATGGCCCTCGAGCGATGCGGCCCGTTCTTCCATGCCGGAAATGCCGAGCCCTTTTTTGATTTTAACCGCGCCTTTGCCGTTGTCCCTCACTTCAGCCCTCACCATTTTATTCAATACTTGAATATCGACAGTAATCTGCGTGGCATCGGCGTATTTGCGCGCATTGGTCAGCGCTTCCTTCACATTTTCATGAATGATTTTCCATTGGACAGGGGTGATGATGTCCAAATTTCCATGATGCGTGATAATTGTTTCGATGTTATTCCCGGCGGAAAATTCACCCAAAGCAAGCTGAAGCCGGTGGATGCCGACCTGTTCCGTGGAAGGTTTCAAGCTTTTTAACGTCAGTCGGATGCTTTCAATACCTTCCTTTGTTATGTTAATTGCATTTTGCAGCAAGTTTTGTGCCTGCCGTGCATCTTTTTCCATCAGCCGTTTTGCCGCCTCCATCTGGATAAGCGCGCCGGTCATTGCGTGGCCGATATCGTCATGGATTTCCTGCGAGATGCGGTTCCGTTCTTCAAGCCGGTATGTATATTCGGACTGGCGGATGAATTCCCGGTTTTCATTCAAACTGCGCGTAAGCTTCTGGATTGAAGCGCGCGCCCAATCGAGTTGCTTTTCTTTTTTCTCCATCTGCCCTGTGTAGGTGCAGGCCAGGTCCCAAATGATCCAGCTAGCGGCTGCTGCGAAAACATACTGGCCGGCAATATCACTTTTTATGGAAAAAGCGGGAGCCAGAAGGATGGCTGCAGATATCCATTTTGACTGGATCCACACCTGCAGAAGCACCAAAATCGAAAGCGGCGCCAAGATAGCAAATAGCGGGTGGACATACACATATCCCGAAATGGAAATGAAAATGGAAAGGGCGGAAAAGGCAGCAGGCAACGCCGTTATTTTCCAAATATACATGGCGATATTTACACAAAAATACAGCAGCAGCAGGAACACGGGCTGCGCCATCGGCATATTTGCCTGTATGCATGTAAAAGCTATCCAACACATCAACGCAAGCTTCGTGCAGATCATCCGGATTTCCATCTTACTTCACTTTCCCCGTAAGGTAATAAACAGCGATCTGAGTGCGGTGCTCGAGTCCGGTTTTCCCGAATATCGAGGTGATGTAATTCGCGACCGTCCCTTCTGAAATAAACAAGGTTTTTGCAATTTCCTTATTGGAAAGGCCTTTTGCGATCAGGGACATGATTTCACGCTCTCTTTTGGTGAACAGTTTTGGATCGATTTTCGGTTCCGGCTCCCTGTCGCCCAAATTGGTTTTGATTTTATCGAGGATTACGTCCTGGAAAATACTGTTTCCGGCATAAACACTTTTGATCGCATCGCGGATTTTTTCGGGGTCATTGTTTTTCAGTAAATAGCCTTTTGCCCCGTATTTCAAAGCATCGACGATATATTCGTCATCGTCAAAGGTGGTCAGAATCACGGGTTTTGCGGATGTTTGCTCTGAAATGGCCTTTGTTGCTTCCACGCCGTTCATATCCGGCATCCGTACATCGAGCAGGGCAATATCAACAGCGTGATTTTTGCAATATGAAATAGCTTCCCTCCCGTTTTCCACTGTAACTACTACCTCAAAATCTTCGTAGGAAGATAAAATAATTTTTAAGCCTTCGCGTATAAAGGAATTATCATCTGCTATCAAAACTTTAATTTTGTCCATAATACCTGTCTTCCTCCCCGGCCCCGCTTATGTTGATACTCCCATTATATCTGAAATCCGGCTTGCATCATACGGGAAGTGCGGCAATTATCAAACATTGGAACAGAAAGAAAAAGAGGGGTATCATGTAAGTATGGAAATTTTTCGAATTTGCAACAAAGGGGTAGGTATACAAAATGAATTATATCGAACAGGGGACGCGGGAATTTCGACTGGCAAATCTTGCTTTGTTTGCGGGAGGATTTAACACGTTTGCCATTTTGTGGGGGATGCAGCCGCTGCTTCCCGATATCGCAAAAGAATTCCATCTTTCGCCGACCATGTCGAGCCTTAGCTTGTCATCGACAACCGTGGCGCTGGCAGTTAGCATGCTGATTGCCGGATCATTATCGGAAGTGTTCGGCCGGAAACCGGTCATGTCTTTTTCACTCATTGCTTCTTCAATCCTTTGCATATTGACGGCTTTTTCGCCAAACTACCATTTGCTCATTCTTTGCCGGGTGATGCAGGGGCTTGTGCTCGCCGGGCTTCCGGCTGTGGCAATGGCGTATTTGGGGGAGGAAATCTTGCCGACAAGTTTAGGTCTTGCGATGGGCATGTACATCAGCGGGAATTCAATCGGTGGGATGGCCGGGAGGATCATCTGCGGTGCATTGACCGACTTTTTCAATTGGCATGTTGCTTTGGCTGTAATCGGCGTGATCAGCCTGCTTGCAAGCCTCTTGTTTTGGTTTGTGCTGCCGCCTTCCACTCATTTTACGGCACGGAAGTTTGAAATCGGAAAATTAACCGGAAGCCTCGTCCGGCAGTTTGTAGAACCGGGTCTGATTTATCTCTTTCTGATCGGCTTTTTGTTAATGGGAAGCTTTGTGTCGCTTTATAATTACATCGGCTTCCAGTTGATTGCGCCGCCGTATTCGCTGAGTCAGACGCTTGTTGGATTTATTTTTATCGTCTATATTGTCGGCACGTTCAGCTCCACATGGATGGGGATGCTTGCCGACCGGCATGGGAAGAGGAAAATTTTGCAAGTTTCACTCTTGATCCTGCTTGCGGGGGCATGCATCACCCTCGTGCCGGAGTTGTGGCTGAAAATTATTGGCATTGCTGTGTTCACGTACGGGTTTTTTGCCGGCCATTCGATTGCAAGCGGATGGGTCGGGCAGCTGTCGTCCCATGATAAAGCACAGGCATCCGGATTGTATTTATTTTTTTATTATGTCGGCTCCAGCATTGGCGGGACGATCGGCGGCTTGTTTTACAGCCGGATGGGGTGGAACGGCGTTGTGCTAATGATTGCCGTGCTGATGGCATTGGCCATTGCATTTTCGATCCGGCTGGCGATGATTGCGAAGAAGAAAATGAACTATTCCGCCCGGCATGCTTCCAGTTAATTTCAACATAGGAGAAAACAATGTACCACCGCTTTTTCTCTTACTACCTGGCGCATATAAGCTTTTTATTACGATTTCAGCAGTATTGTAGTGGTTGCCCATTTTGAACTGGTGTTTCCGCTTGCCGTCCAGTGGTTGATCGACAGCCTGCTGCCGGTCGGGAAGTGGGCGAAGATTGTCGGCACTAGCATATCGCTTCTTCGTTTATATCTGCTCAGTAAATATTTGCAATATATTGTGACGTATTGGGGCATAAACTCGACATCAATATCAAATCGGTATGCGGAAAGAATTATTCGAGCATGTCCATAGGAAGACTTCTTCAGTAATGTGAAAACCGGCCATGTGATGAGCCGGATCATGCACAAATTTGTTGCAAGGACCAGCCGGTTTCATAAAGAAAACATAATAGGAAAGACTTGTATCATTGGTGGGGACATCATTGGCTGAAGTCAAGACATTTCCAGAAGTTTTTTATGGAGCGGCGTCATCAAGGCCAACCGGGCGGAAGGGGCCTAGAATGAAGACGGAAAAGGCATGCCAACAACTGATGTGGCCGTATACCGGAAAGATATTGGAAAAGATGAGTACGATAAGCACCATATGGTCACGGATGCGCAGATCTAAACGGCTATGCGGACGCAATCTGATCAAGATGATCCGAAAAGGCGGGGCATTGATTTTTACCACCGTTACCGCGAAGATATTGCCCTGTCCGGCGAGATGGACTTTAAGGTGCTGCGGCTTTCCATTGCCTGGACGCGGAGGCGTAACGGCTGAAAAAAACAGGGGTTTTTCGCGGTTGAAAAAATATAGTGAAACAAATTCTTGTAAGGAATTCTAACGACAAAATCCCACGATTGTTCGTATTTAATTGAATGATGGTAAAAAAATATAATAAAATGTTCGTGTTTTGGGTTGACTTCTCGTGCTTTTCCGGATACAATCAATCTTGTAAATTGAATAGAAATACCATCGTATAAATTCAGGGATATGGCCTGAACGTTTCTACCAAGCTGCCGTAAATAGCTTGACTACGAGGTAATGAGATAGATTAAGAGGGCAAAGTACAGAAAAATAACAATTTTTGCCCCTCCTCATTCCTTAAGTCTGGCGTTTCGGGCGTTTTACGTTCGGAACGTTTTTCTGTTATGGCGACAGAAACGGAAATTCCACAGGAGGGAAAGGGTAAGATGAAGAATTATTATGAATTTGAGAAGCTGGGGACGAGTTACCGCCAGGAATTTATCGGCGGCATGACGACCTTCCTGGCCATGGCGTATATTTTGGCTGTTAACCCGCTGACCTTGTCGCTTGCCAGCGTAAAAGGGCTTCCGGCTTCTATGCATATGGATCAGGGCGCAGTGTTTGTTGCAACGGCAATTGCTTCGGCAATCGGTTCTATCGTGATGGGGCTTCTTGGGAAATATCCGCTTGCACTTGCACCGGGCATGGGCTTAAACGCGTTTTTCGCCTATACAGTCGTTTTGGGCTACCACATTCCGTGGCAGCATGCTCTCGGCGCCGTATTGATTTCGGGCGTGTTCTTCTTCTTGTTGACACTGACAGGGATCCGTGAAAAATTGATCAACGCGATTCCGGTCCAGTTGAAACACGCTGTCGGCGCAGGGATCGGTTTATTCATTACTTTTATCGGCTTGAAAGATGCCGGCATTATTGTAAAAGATGATGCGACGTTTGTTGCGCTCGGAGATTTGTCAAAAGGGCCGACGCTTCTGGCAATCTTCGGCATTGTGATTACTGTTATTTTAATGACAAGGGGCATCAAAGCTGCCGTATTCTTAGGGATGATCATTACAGCTGTTGTCGGCATGATTTTTGGCTTAATCGATGTGCCGCACGCAATTGTGAGCTCTGTGCCAAGCATTAAGCCGACTTTTGGCGCGGTTTTCAGTTCATTTAATGATCCATCCTTCTGGTCGGCGCAAATGATTGGTGTGATCCTGACATTCTTCTTTGTCGATTTCTTTGATAATGCCGGGACACTCGTTGCAGTTGCCAGCCAGGCCGGCTTAATGAAAGACAATAAACTTCCGAATGCCGGAAGGGCCCTCGTTTCCGATTCAATTGCTACAATGGTCGGCTCCGTGCTCGGGACTTCGACGACAACTTCTTATATTGAATCTTCTTCAGGGGTTGCGGCAGGGGCAAGAACAGGATTTGCTTCATTGGTAACAGCGGGATTTTTCATCCTTTCGCTTTTCTTCTTCCCGCTTCTGTCGGTGGTGACTTCTTCAGTAACCGCGCCGGCTTTAATCATTGTCGGGGTTTTGATGGTATCGAATTTAAGGTTCGTTGAATGGGATAAATTTGAAATTGCTGTACCAGCTTTCCTTACATTAATTACAATGCCGCTGACTTACAGCATTGCAACTGGGATCGCCATAGGGTTCATCTTCTATCCGATTACGATGATTGTGAAGGGTAAAATAAAAGAAATCCATCCGATCATGTACTTCTTCTTTGTCGTCTTTTTGCTCTACTTCATTTTCTTAAAATAGTTTTATTTCAATTTTCTGCTTGCAGGCCGCACCTGCAGGCTTTTTTGTATTCTTGTTGCTGCAGGAGAGAAAAATTGAAAACGTACAGTATTTCAGTTACACTATTCGTATTGCATGGATTAGAGCCAAGGGGGATCGAAATGGAATCTTTTAAAGTAAAAAAAGTGTTAAACAACAATGTATTGATTGCCACTCACCCCCGATATGAAGAAACCGTGTTAATTGGCAAAGGCATCGGTTTTAACCGTAAAAAAGATGAAATCATTTCGCAGGAATCGGCAGAAAAAATGTTTGTGCTGAAAAATGAAAAGGAGCAGGAACAATATATCAAATTGATCCCTTCTATTGATAACAAAACGCTCGAAGTCATTATTTCAGCAATTGAAATGATCCGCAACCGGACCGATTCGCCTTTAAATGAACATATTCATGTTGCCTTAACGGACCATATCGCTTTTGCCATTAACCGCATCCGGCAAGGGCTGGCTGTGAAAAATCCGTTTGTTGCCGAAACAAAAATCCTCTACCCGCGCGAATACGAAATTGCACGTGAAGTGGTGGATTATATTAATGAGGCAACGGACGTTTATTTGCCGGAAGGGGAAGTCGGGTTTATCGCGCTTCATATCCACAGTGCGGTAACGGATAAACAGCTTTCCGAATTGAGCAGGCATTCCCACCTGATTTCGCAGCTCATTTCAACCGTGGAACATGAATTTAAAATCACTTTAGACAAAGACAGCACAAATTATATGCGTCTTGTCCGCCATTTGCAGTATACGATTGACCGCGTGCTGACGGGGGAAAAAATGAATGAACCGGAGAAATTAAATTATTTCTTGCAACAGGAGTACCCGCGGTGTTATAATTTGTCGTGGAAATTGATTAAAATCATGCAGCAAACATTGAAAAAACCGGTGTATGATGCCGAGGCCGTCTACTTGACGATGCATCTGCAGCGGATACAGGCTAAGATGGAATAGTTTAAAACTTCATCATATTGTACGTGTTACTGATTCGATCAGGCATGAGTGAAAAAGATGACGGAAATGCATTTATGGGCATACTACCCGTAAATGTTTTCCTTTTTTCCTCATGCCTTTTTCTTTGTGTAAAAAAGTTTGCTGTGCTGGTCGATCTGTTTCCGGCAAAAATTTCTTAACTTAATAAGAGGAGGATTTACATGGCAAAGAAAGATTATGCGCAGCTTGCCCATGATATTGTCGCAAATGTCGGCGGGCCTGATAATGTTAAATCATTGGTGCACTGCGCGACCCGTTTGCGTTTCCGTTTAAAAGATGCAGGGCAAGCAAATAAAGAACTGCTTGAAGACCTGCCAAATGTACTGACGGCAGTAAACGCAGGCGGACAGTACCAGGTTGTCATCGGGGATGAAGTCGTTCCTGTCTATAACGCCATTATGGATGCTTACCATTTTACGGCTTCCGATGTCGGATCTGACAATGATGCGGCTGCGGAAGAAAGCGAAGAAAAAGGCAATATTTTTGACCGCTTTGTTGCAGTTCTTTCCGGTATTTTCACGCCGTTTATCTCTGTTCTTGCAGGTGCCGGCGTTTTAAAAGGTGTTGCAATCCTTTTGGCAAGCACGCATGTTGTTTCGACATCTTCAGTTTGGTACAGCATTCTGAACGCACTGGCAACAGGTGTGTTTACACTGCTTCCGATCTTTATTGCCATTACGGCTGCTGATAAATTCAATACAAACCGTTTTATTGCCGTTGCGCTTGCAGCAGCGATGATTTATCCGCTGACGGATAGCAGTATCCCGAAAATCGGCCATTTAGGCAGCTACGCCATCAATTTTAAACAGTACGGTGGTGCGGTCATTCCGACGATTTTGGCAATCTGGCTCATGAGCTATATTGAAAGATGGTTCAAAAAGCATCTTCCGGCCGTTGCCCAGCTCGTATTTGTGCCGTTCTTTACATTGCTTGTTGCCGGTGCTTTGACCTTTATCGTCATCGGACCTTTAGGCAACGCCATCGGTATGGGGCTTGCTTACGGCTATAAATACCTGTACAGCCTGAGCCCTGCCGTTGCCGGATTTATTTTGGCAGGCTTGTTCCAGGTATTTGTTGTCTTCGGACTGCACTGGGGAATTCTGCCGATTTCCTTGATCAACATTCAAAACTACGGTTATGACACATTGCTGGCCATGATGTTTGTTGCAGTATTCGGCCAGTTTGGTGCAGTGGCAGGCGCCATTTTTAAAGCAAAAAAATCCAAAAACAGGGAAATTGCTGTTTCAGCTGCCATCAGTAACTTTTTCGGAATTACTGAGCCGGCGATTTACGGCATTAACCTGAAATACAAAAAAGGTTTTATTTTCGGTTTGATCGCAAGCGCAATCGGTGGCGCCATTGCTGGCTTTGCCGGCGTAAAAGCCTTCCAATATTCACCGATTATGAACTTCTTTGAACTTCCGCTGTTTATCGGCAAAGGTTCAAGTGTTGTAATGGAAGCCATTGCGGTCATTGTCGCATGGGTGATCGCATTCCTGCTCGTGTTAATCTTTGGGTTTAATGAAGAAAATAATGAAACAATGTTTGCGAACTTATCAGTGGGCAAAAAGAGCCTGACTGAAAAGAAAACAGCTGCGCTGGAAAGCAAAATGGACAAAGAACGCCCGGAACTTCCAAAAGTGGATACAACCGGAATGGAACTGAAGGAAATCATCTACAATCCGGTAAAAGGCCGCGTCGTGCCGCTCACTTCCGTAAATGATCCGGTCTTCAGCTCCGAAGCGATGGGTAAGGGCGTCGGCGTTGTGCCGGAAGAAGGAAAAGTCGTGGCGCCGTTTGACGGGCAAGTATCTGTTGCCTTCCCGACAGACCATGCATTCGGCCTCCAATCCGATCAGGGTGCAGAAGTTTTGATCCACGTCGGAATCGACACCGTCAACTTGAATGGAGAACACTTTAATTCTAATGTCAAAGCCGGAGACCGCATCAAAAAAGGCGATGTGATCGGCACATTTGATTCGGAAAAAATCAAAGCAGCCGGTTATGACACCACAACGATGGTCATTGTCACGAATACGATGGCGTATGACGCGGTTGAACAAACGGCTTTGGGTGAAACTTATGCAGAAGAAGCTTTGTTGAACTTGTATAAAAAGCAAGAAGCGGTTGTTGAGGGTAAATAAAATTTAAGCAAACAGGCAAGAAGTTTAAAAGTGGTGAGATGCCATAAAAGGCAGAAGCTCACCGCTTTTCTGTTAGGTGAATGAATTTTTTGGCAGCTGTATTTTTTGCCGTACCCGGAAAAAATTTCACCGCTTTTTCAGATTGACGAAAAATATGAATGGTGATATTATGGTTAAGCTGGTTCGTGGGAAACGAAAAAACAATAAAAAAGTTGTTGACGCTGATTAGATGTTATGATATAATATTTAAGTCGCTGTTAAACGGGCGACGCAAGATTGATCCTTGAAAACTGAACAAAGCGAAACGTCAATTTTCTAACGAGCTTTTATCAAACATCTTTTATCGAGAGTTTGATCCTGGCTCAGGACGAACGCTGGCGGCGTGCCTAATACATGCAAGTCGGGCGGGGTTTTTAAAAGTTTTTTTAAAAACCCAGCGGCGGACGGGTGAGTAACACGTGGGCAACCTGCCTGTAAGACTGGGATAACTCCGGGAAACCGGGGCTAATACCGGATAGATTTTTCCGCCGCATGGCGGAAAATGGAAA
>Ga0207747_1000472_pt1 | contig 45896 bp, 38 predicted proteins | sample HigsolmetaGSP11D_FD_184839 | JGI IMG/M metagenome (GOLD analysis project Ga0207747, IMG submission 184839) | High solid enriched microbial communities from the Joint BioEnergy Institute, USA - SP1-1-D (SPAdes) | ecosystem: Engineered > Bioreactor > SSF (Solid state fermentation) > Aerobic >...
TGAAGTTAAGATAGACGGTATTGACGGAATAGAGATATTTAAACATAGCTATGGGTGTTCACAGCTTGGAGATGATCATGCCAATACAAGAACAATTCTAATGGATATAGTAAAGCATCCCAATGCGGGTGGTGTCTTGGTTCTTGGGCTTGGATGCGAGAACAACAATATACCTGCATTTAAAGAAAATCTTGGTGAATACGATGAAGATAGAGTCAGATTCTTGGTTGCACAGGATGCTGAAGATGAGGTAGATGAAGGTGTAAAATTATTAAAAGAACTTTATTACAATATGAAAGAAGATAAGAGGGAAGACATAGACTTAAGCGAATTGACAGTAGGACTTAAATGCGGTGGCTCTGACGGATTTTCAGGTATTACAGCAAATCCTTTAGTTGGCGCTTTTGCAGACTTTATTATATCGCAGGGTGGGAGTGCTGTACTGACAGAAGTCCCTGAGATGTTTGGCGCAGAGCAAATGCTTATGGAAAGAGCACATGACGAAGATGTATTTAAAAAGACTGTTAACCTGATAAATGATTTTAAGCAGTACTTCATGAAATACGATCAGCCTATATATGAAAATCCTTCTCCAGGAAATAAAGCTGGCGGGATAACAACTTTGGAAGAAAAATCTCTAGGGTGCGTTCAAAAAGGTGGTAAATCAGAGGTGGTTGATGTCTTAAGGTATGGTGATACAGTTAAGAAGAAAGGGTTAAACCTCTTAAATGCGCCTGGAAATGACCTTGTTTCATCTACTGCATTAGCGGCTTCAGGATGTCAAATTATTCTTTTTACTACTGGAAGAGGAACTCCTTTTGGAACATTTGTTCCGACAATAAAGATATCTACAAATACTCAATTATACCAATTAAAACAAAATTGGATTGATTTCAATGCTGGAACTCTTGTTGAAGATAAAAATATCGATGAAGTTTTAGAAGAATTGGTTAAATATGTAATTAAAGTGGCTAGCGGGGAGCTTGTTAATAACGAGAAGAACAATTTTAGAGAGATTGCTATTTTTAAGAATGGCGTAACACTGTAGACATGGCAAAATGACAGCTATTGCAGGGAGTTTGTATCATAAATAGTCATGATATCTACTTTATTAAGCATTGTAATACCGACTTTAGTTATATACTTTTTAAGATCATCTTTCCTATACATTAGATGATTACTATTAAAGCTTTAAAGGGATCGAGGAGAGCAATGTTTATTAATAAGGACTTATTAAAATTGATTGGGCCTATAATAACGGAGCAGACATTTATAAGCTCCATGGGCATAATAAATACAATATTAGCCAGTAGACTTGGAAAAGAAGCTATATCATCTATAGGAATGGCTGACTCAATAAATAACATTTTGATTGGATTTTTTTCTTCACTGGCAGTTGGCGGTACAGTTGTCGTAGCTACTTACATTGGTCAAAAGAATCAAAAGGCTGCTAACGAAGCCAGCAAGCAGATAATGTACTCTGGAGAATTTATTACGATTTTGATAACTATTTTAATATGGTTTTTCAGGTATCATCTTGTTTATTTGCTATTTGGAAAGGCAGAGAAAATAGTTTTTGAAAATGCAATTTTATACTTGGGGATAAGTCTTGTGACATATCCGTTTATAACTGCCCAGTTGGTGGCATTTGGAGTTTTAAGAGGTGCTGGAGATACCAAGACACCTATGTATATAAATATATTCATAAACGTATTGAATGTTGTTTTAAGTTATTTATTTATATACGGGTTAAAGATTTTAAGATTTCATGGCATGGGTGTGAAAGGAGCAGCAATAGGTATTGGATTGTCAAGGCTTGTGGGAGCTATAATTGCTTTATATGTTTTAATAAAGGGAACTAGCGTGATAAAATTAAGCAATTTGCGTTATTTCAAGCCGGATTACAAAATGCTTAGATCTATATTTAATATTGGGCTTCCGGCAGGAATCGAGTCGCTTTTGTTCAGCGGTGGCAAACTTATAACGCAGGTCTTTGTTGTCTACTTTGGAACTGCATCAATAGCTGCCAATTCTATAGGTTTTTCAATACAGCAGATATTCAATATACCTGGGAATGCATTAAGCATAGCTTCAACGATAGTTGTTGGTCAGGACATGGGCAGGGGTGATCCAAATGCAGCGAGAAAATCACTGTACTACATGACAGCTCTTGCTAGCACATGCATGGGTATACTAGGGCTTGTTTCATATCCATTTTCAAGATTTTTAGTCTCAATATATACCACAAATCAGGACGTCATAAATATAGCTGTGAAGGTTGTAAGGCTTAATTTGCTTTGTATGGTTTTGTGGGCATTGTCATTTGTCTTGCCTGCAGGATTAAAAGGCGCTGGTGATGTAAAATATACTCTTATGACGTCTATTATTGGCATGTGGGTATTCAGAATAATATTAGGTTATGTTTTAGGAGTAATTTTAAATTTTGGGCTTGTTGGTGTATGGATAGGCATGTTTACAGACTGGGCTGTGAGAGGCATACTTTACCTGACAAGGTTAAGGGGCACGAAGTGGCAGAAAGCTGTGGTATAGAGGTGGTATTTGTGAATTTAGGTATTAGAGCACATGATTTAGAGCATCTTTCAATAGAGAAACTCCCGGAAGAAGTTTTTAAAAAAGGGCTTTCTTCTGTTCAATTGGCCATTAATAAATCTTTTCCAGAATTAAATTTGAAAAATGGAAGTTTATCTTCCGGGTTAGCCCGCTATATTGGGGATTCTTTTAAAAGTCATAACATCCAGATTGCAGTACTTGGATGCTATGTAAACATAATTCATCCAGACTTAGATGAAAGGAGGAGATCATTAGAGTTTTTTAAAGAGCACATCAGGTTTGCAAGGGATTTTGGATGTAGCATCGTGGGGACAGAGACAGGAAATGTACATGCTAAGATGGGCTTTACTACTGATAACTTCCGCGAAGAACCTTTTCTTGAAGTTGTAAAAAGCGTCAGTGAATTAGTAGAAGAAGCAGAGAGATTTGGAGTTTTTGTTGGAATTGAGGCTGGTGTAAATCATCCGGTTTATTCTCCTAAAATGATGAAAAGGCTTATGGATGAAATAAAGTCAAGCAATTTGCAGGCTATATTTGACCCGACAAACTTATTGACAGAAAAAAATTACATGAATCAAGATACCATATTTAATGAAGCGTTTGAACTTTACGGTGATAGAATTGTGGCTGTCCATGCAAAAGACTTCACAATAAAGAATGGAAAATTAGATTTTGTGCCTGTTGGAAAAGGTTTGCTGGATTATAATACCATATTTAAATTTATAAAATATAACAAGCCATATATCAATATTTTGATGGAAAACACGAAAGAACCTTTTATTGACGAAGGCATTTCATATCTTAAGCGAAAATACGAAATTGTGTAATGTGAAATCCACAAAAACCACATAAAAATTTTTGATTTTAAGAAGGAATTTTTGGATTTATGTAGAATATATTAAATTAAAGAAGAGAAAAAGCCAAATATAGATTTATAATATAAAAATTTTTTCAAAAACGAAATTTGTGATCGTTGATAAATTTTTAAATAATAATATAAATCATTTACTTTTGAATTATGATTTGTCATGTTTGATATAGTTGTGATGTGAATTTGTGTATATTTAGGATGGTGTTATATGTTAGCTGCAACAAGAAGAGGTAAGATAAAAGAAATACTTATGAAGAAAAAGTCTGTGAAAGTATCTGAGCTTTGCGAGATGTTCCAGGTATCTGATGAGACAATAAGAAGAGATCTTGAAGAATTAGAAAAAGAAGGACTAATTGAGAGAAACTATGGCGGCGGGGTACTGAAAAAGAATGTAATTGTTCCACCACTACTATTTAGGATGGAAGAAAATATCGAAGAAAAGGAGAAAATAGCGAATAAGGCTTTGGATGAAATAAAAGAAGGCATGAGCATATTTTTAGATGCAGGTTCCACAACTTATCAGGTAGCCCGTGCTATCAATTTTAAAGGTATAAAAAATATTACCGTTATAACAAATGGATTAAATATTGCTGCAGAACTTGCCAGCAATACCGATATTAGTTTACTTGTGACTGGTGGAAACTTAAAAAACGTTAATTATTCATTAGTAGGACCAGATACTGTGGAATATGTAAGACGGTACAATGTCGATACAGCTTTTCTTGCAGCAGCGGGCGTTTCGGCAGAAAAAGGCTTTACAACGTCAGACATTTTTGAAGCGGAAGTTAAAAGGTCCATGCTTAGCTCTGCAAAAACGGCTATAGTTGTTGTTGACAGCAGTAAATTTGGCAAGGATGCTATGGTATCATTCTGCAACATAAAGGATGTTGACAAGGTGATAACGTCAGGAGACCAAAATCTTGATGTGATAGAAGATTTAAAGAGTTATGTCAATATTGTATTGGTATAGATCTATTAATGGTTTTTCGTGTTTGAAAGGAGAGAAGAGAAATGATAGGGAATGTTTTGTCCACATTGGAAGAGAATGGATTTAAAGTTTACCCTGATTCTCTAAGGAAACTGGGAGAAAATATATATATATTCGTCGTTAAAAGGCAAAATGAAAAAATGGTCGGCATTCTGTCTTCTAGCGATGTAAAACTTAATGGAGCATATTTTTCTGAAGATAAAAACGTCAGTGATAAGTTGCGTTTAAACATATATCCATTTACTTTTGAAAATTACGTTACATTAAATGGCAAATTTCATATAGGGCCTACAGTTTGCAGAGGAAATTCCTCATTTGGAACTGGTGATAGACTCGGACTTGTTACAGCAGCTCAATTAACCGCATTAAAAAAATACGATGTTTTTCCAATATTAGCACAGCAATCTCCAAGAGAGCTTATAAAGACCAATAGAGATTTTAAAGACGTTCTTTTAAAGGTGGTGCTGGGAGTATTAGAGACAGGATATATAGGACATTTTGGTGCAGATGCAGATCATATCAAGGACGAATATTATTTATTGGAAGGTATAAATGCAGGATATACAATGTACACATTGGACTTAAGCGAACAGCTAATTGATATCAGCAGTTTAAATCCATCAGAGATGAGAAACAAAGCTCAAGAATTATCTCAGGTAAGCAAAGACATAATTAAAGATTTTAGCGGTAAAAAATTAGACATAATTTCAGATAGTGGATATGTTGTATCAGAAGAGGAACTCTATAAATCGGCGGTTGCTTATGAAAATGCTATGAAGTTTGTGGATAAAGTAAATAATGTTTTAAAAGAAAAATTAAGTGATTTTGATATGGAGATATCTATAGATGAGGGTGGAAAGGTAACGACTTTGGAGGACCATTTGTATGTAGCAGAATATCTCCACAGAAGCGGCATAGATTTCTTCAGCATAGCACCGAAATTTCCTGGGGAATTTGAAAAGGCTGTTGACTACATTGGAGATTTGGATGAATTTTCATTAGAGCTCAAAAAACATTACCAGTTGTCAAGGATGATAGGCGGGTACAAGATAAGCCTTCATTCAGGAAGCGATAAGTTCAGCATTTACAGGATATTTAGCGATATTACTGAGAAAAATTTTCATATAAAGACATCAGGTACAAGTTGGCTGCAGGCTATAAATTTAATATACAATTATGACAAAGAATTTTACAGGGAACTCTATAAAATCGCTCTTGAAAACCTGGAGGAAAGCAAGAAGTCTTATAAAGTTCTAATTAAGAAAGAAGATTTTGTTAAAGAACCAGAACTTAATAACCCGAAATTTATTTTAAAACCTGAGATAAAACAGCTTTTTCATATATCCTTTGGAGTTTTGCTGGATTTAAAGAGAAAAGAAATGGTAGATTTCCTGAATAAATATGAAGAAGAGCATTATAAAATGGTTTCTAAGAACATAGATAACCATTTAAAAGAAATATTCTATAAAAATTAATCTTAGGAGGAGAAACTAATGAGTGTAAAGATAGCTATTGTAAATTCCAGTAGTTTCGGGAGAAATTTTCCTGAGCATTTAGAAAAACTGAAATCCTTTGGAGAAGTTGATAGGTTTCAATTTCCATACGATATGAGAGGCAAAGAATTGGCTCACGAACTTATGGGCTACTCAATCATCATAGCCAGTGTGAAGCCATACTATGACAAGGAGTTTTTCCAGTATAAAGACAAGACGCTTCTTATTACAAGGCATGGCATAGGATACGACAACATTGATATAAAAAGCGCTCAAGAAAAAGGGACATACGTTACAAAGGTTGACGGATACGTTGAAAGAGAAGCTGTTGCAGAATCAGCAGTTACATTACTTCTTGATGTGATTAGAAAAGTAAGAGCAGCTTCATTAAAAGTAAAAGAAGGCAAATGGAATGAAAGAGCCAGCTTCATGGGGTGCGAGATAAGAGATAAAGTTGTAGGTATAATTGGCATCGGCAATATTGGAAGCAGGGTTTGTGAAATATTGAAATATGGATTTAATGCTAAAGTTATCGCATACGATCCGTATCTGGCACCGGGTTTAATAAGGGAAAGAGGAGCAGAACCGGTAAAGACTTTAGAAGAGCTTCTCAAGACGGCAGACATGATATCTTTAAATGCATCGCTAAATGATGGAAATTACCAAATGCTATCTACAAAAGAATTTTCAATAATGAAAAAAGGCGTTTATATTGTTGATACGGCTAGAGGAGAGCTTATAGACCAGGATGCCTTAATGAAAGCTCTTGATGATGGAATTGTTGCCGGCGTAGGCATGGATGTTGTTGAAAATGAACCTATTGATGAGAATCATCCGCTTTTAGCGTATGAAAATGTCATTATCACGCCACATATTTCTGCATACACTAGAGAATGTTTAAAAGGAATGGGAGACAAAGTCGTTTCAGATGTGGAGAAAGTTTTAAATGGCGAAGTTCCTGATGGCGTGATAAAATAAGAATCGTGGAGGATTAATATGGAAGATAGGTTAGCTCTTTGTGTTGATATAGGTACGACAAATTTAAAAGCAGGCGTTGTAGATAAAGACGGAAATGTATTAAGCCTTTCTAGGTCTGAGATTCCGCTAGAGAGGGATAATGATGGAAAGGCTGAACATAATCCAGAAGTGCTTTTTGCAGCATTTGTTAAGGCGGTAAAGGAAGCATCAAAGGGATTTGAAGGGAAAATTTCGCTGATAATACCATCGTCTTACATGTTTGGATTAATCCCAGTTGATGCAAATTTAAACCCATTGATGGGGATAATGACACTCCTTGATTTAAGGGCAAAGGAAACATATGAAGACCTGTTAAGCACAATTGATGTAAATGAAGCGTACAAAAGGACAGGCTTTGCACCTACATTTCATGCACCTTTATTTAAGATTTATTGGTTAAAACAGATGAGAAGAGACGTATTTGACAGAGCTAAATACTTTTTAAGTTCAAAAGATTATATAATATCAAGGCTTTTAAATAAGCCGTATACAGAGCCTAGCATATCATCGGCTACAGGTCTTATGAATATTAATACACTTAAATGGGACAGTTATTCGCTTAATGCTCTGGGAATAGATGAAAGCAGATTGCCTGAGATAGTGCCGTCAGATGAAATTTTGGCTGAGTTGCCACAAAAATCAAAAGAGCTTTTGGGATTAAAAGGTGATGTAAAACTTCTTCCTGGTGTTTATGATGGTGGGGCAGTAGGTATAGGCATCGGAGCATTTGAAGAAGGTGTTGGCGCGATAAACATAGGCACTACTGGAATGTTTAGAGTAGCTTATCCTGAAGCTATACTGGATAAAAAAGATTCAATGAGGCTTCAAACGTATTACCTTTCATCAGGCAAATGGTTTGTCGGTGCAGCCATAAACAATGCAGGGATAATTTTAAGGTGGTTAAGAGACAATATTTTTAATATAAGTTATGATGAACTGACGAATGAAGCTTTAAATGTAGATACGTCAAATCTCTTTTTCTTGCCGTATATCACAGGAGAGAGAGATAAAGAAATTGGGAATATTGCATCAGGTGTATATTTTGGGCTGAAAAACAATCACAATAAAGGGCATATGATCAAGGCTGGAATGGAAGGTGTTGCGTACTCTTTAAGGATGCTTTATGAAGCAGTCAAGGACAACAACGTTGAAGTTAAAGAGATAAGGGCAGGAGGAGGTGGTACGAACTCTGATTTATGGATGGACATATTTTCATCTGTATTAGGCCTGCCTATAAAGGTATCTAATGTAGAAGAGCCTGAGCTTTTAGGTTCAGCATTGCTTGGCTTCTATTCACTAGGGATATATAAAGACCTTGATGAAGCGACAAAGAAAATGGTAAAAATAAAAAATGTTTATGTGCCTCAAGATGAAAAAATAAGGCAATATGATAAGGGATTTCAATTTTTTAAGTTGATGACAAAGGATTTAAAGAACCTATTCGAGGTTCACAGTAAATTATAAAAGATGGAGGTAAATAAGATGAACAACATTGGATTAATTGGACTAGCTGTAATGGGACAAAATCTAGCCTTAAATATTGCAAGAAAGGGCTATAGCCTGTCAGGCTACAATAGATCTCGTCAAAAGACTGATGAATTTATAAATGAAAAGGTGAAAGACGAGAAGATTTATCCATACTACGATATTAAATCATTCGTAGAGTCTTTAGAAAAGCCGAGAAAAATAATCCTCATGGTTAAGGCTGGTAAGCCTGTTGATGATGTCATACAAGAACTTTTACCGTATCTAGACAAAGGGGATTTAATAATAGATGGTGGCAATTCATACTTTAAAGACACAAACAGGAGAATTGAAGAACTGAAAGCAAAGGGAATATATTATTTAGGTATGGGTGTTTCTGGCGGCGAATACGGTGCATTGCATGGACCGTCGTTGATGCCTGGTGGAACGAAAGAAGCTTATGACATGGTAAATGAATTGCTTCTTAAAATAGCCGCTCAAACAGAATCTGGCCCGTGCTGCACATATGTTGGCAATTATTCTGCCGGACATTTTGTAAAGATGGTGCACAATGGAATAGAATACGCTATAATGCAGTCAATATCAGAAGTGTACGATGTGATGAGGAAGATTTTGAAGCTTTCCAGCGAAGAAATCGGAGAGATTTTTGAGAGGTGGAATAACGGAGAGCTTAATTCATTCTTGATGGAAATATCTTATAAGATAATGAAACACAAAGACGACAAGACAGGTAAGCCTTTGGTAGAGCTCATACTTGATGAAGCAGAGCAAAAGGGCACAGGCAAGTGGACGGCAGAGACGTCTCTTGACTTGGGAATTCCTACACCGTCTTTAAATCTTGCAGTTGTTGGAAGAACATTGTCTTTCTTTAAAGAGGAAAGGATCAAGATTTCAGATATTGTCAATAGAAACTATCCAACAGGAAATATAGCTAGAGATGAAATGATTGAGGATTTGAAGAATTCGTTGCTTTTTGCTGTATTTGCCTCTTTTTCACAAGGGCTTTGGCTTATATCTGAAGCATCAAAAGTATACAACTACAATATAGATCTTTCTGAAGTCTTAAGAATTTGGAAAGGCGGATGCATTATAAGGGCTAAAATTCTAGACTTCTTTAGGGAAATTCTATCTGAGGATAAAACAAATATCAACTTGTTAAACAGTCAAAAGTCTATAAGCTATCTGGAAGAAAAATTAGAATCTATAAAGAAAGTGACAAAACTGGCTAAAGATTTCTACATTCCGATGCTTACGATTAATTCTTCTTTAGATTATTTCTTTAGCATGTCAGAAGCAAATCTTCCTGCAAACTTAATACAAGGGCAGAGGGACTTCTTTGGTGCACACACTTATAAGAGAATTGATATGGAAGGCATTTTCCATACAGAGTGGGAGCAAGATTAACAATATAAAATTTTAAGTAGGGAGAGATTTAGATGAAATTAAAAAGACATGAGTTAAAAGATACCAAAAAATGGGAAGAGATGGGGATAAAGCTTCCGCAGTTTGACATAGATAAGATGATAGACGAAACAAAGAAGAATCCAAGATGGGTTCACTTTGGAGCGGGCAATATATTTAGAGGCTTTATAGCAATGCTGCAGCAAACACTTCTGAATAAAGGATTGGCAGACTCAGGTATAATTGCGGTTGAATCGTACGATTTTGAAGTGTACGACAAGATATACGTGCCTTACGATAATTTAGGGCTACTAGTTATAATGAATTCAGATGGAACACTAGAAAAAGAAGTTGTCGGCAGCATAAGCGATATTTTAGTTGCAGATCCATCAAACAAAGAAAATTGGGACAGATTAAATGAAGTATTCTCTAATCCTTCGCTTCAAATAGTAAGTTTAACCATAACAGAAAAAGGATACAATCTAAAAGATTTTGCAGGTAATTTTATAAAAGAAGTCAAGGAAGACATTGAAGCAGGACCGGAGAATCCTAAGAATGTCGTGTCAAAGCTTGTATCTCTTGTTTACTCTAGGTATAAAAAGGGAGAGTATCCTCTCGCACTTGTCAGCCTAGACAATTTCTCTGGCAATGGTGAAAGGCTTCACAGTGCTGTAATGACAATTGCCGAGGAATGGGCAAATAAAGGATTTGTAGATAAGGGATTTACTCAATATTTAAACGATCCGTCAAAGATTTCTTTCCCGCTTACGATGATAGACAAGATAGTTCCAAGGCCACATGAAATAGTAAAAAAATCATTAGAGGAAAAAGGCTTAGAAGATATGAACATAATCAAGACATCTAAAAATACAGTAATTGCTCCATTTGTAAATGCTGAAAAAGCTCAATACTTGGTTATAGAAGATAAATTCCCCAATGGGCGCATGAAACTTGAAGAGGCAGGAGTCCTTTTGACCGACAAAGAGACAGTTGAAAAAGTCGAGAGAATGAAAGTCACAACATGCTTAAATCCGCTTCATACAGCGCTAGCGATCTTTGGTTGTCTTTTGAATTATAAAACAATAGCAGATGAGATGAAGGATGATTGTTTAAGAAAGCTGGTTGAAAAAATTGGCTATGTAGAAGGAATGCCTGTTGTCATAAATCCAAAAGTACTTGATCCGGAAGAATTTATAAAAGAAGTAATCGAAGTAAGGCTTCCGAACCCGTACATGCCGGATACGCCACAGAGAATCGCAACAGATACATCGCAAAAGATGGGAATCAGGTTTGGGGAGACGATTAAATCGTATATTCATAGAAGCGATCTTGACGTAAATGACTTAAAATTTATACCATTAGTCATAGCAGGTTGGTGCAGATATCTGATGGGGATTGATGATGAAGGAAATCAAATGGATTTAAGTCCGGATCCGCTTTTGAATGATTTAAAATCTCATGTATCAAATATCAGGCTTGGCGATGTTGACTCCGTAAAAGACAACTTAAGGCCCATTCTTTCAAACAAAGAAATATTTGGACTTGACTTATATGAGGTTGGCTTGGGAGAAAAGGTAGAAAGCTACTTTAAAGAACTGATTTCTGGTACTGGTGCAGTAAGAAATACCCTTAAAAAATATCTTGAATGCTAAATATAAAATGAAATTCGTGAGTGCAGAGGAAAATTTCTTCTGCACTTTTTATTTTTATAAAAATAAATTATAATAAAAGAAAAAAATAATAACAACGGTGGTGTTGAAAAATGGATAATACTTTAAAAAAGAAAGTACTGGACATTATTGAAGAGTTACCTGAGGATAAGATCGTAGAAGTAATTGATTTTATGGAATTTTTAAAATTAAAAGATGAAGCAGAAGATGATGAAATACTTAATGATAAAGAATTGATGGAATCTATAGAAAGAGGATTAAAAGATATAGAGAACGGCAATATATATGACTTTGAGGACGTGTTTAAAGATGTATAAGATTCAACTTTCAAAAGAAGCCGTTAAATGTATTGAAAAATATAATAAAAAAACAAAGGAAAGAATTAAGAATTGTATAGAGAGAATATCACTTTCACCATATGGTGGAAAAAACATAAAGAAACTTAAAGGCATGTCTTGTCAATTATACAGGTACAGATTAGGCGATATAAGAATTATTTATACGATCAAAGAGGAAAAAGCATTAGTTATAGTGGTTACAGTAGGGAATCGTGGTGATGTTTATAAAAAATATTAAAGTGATTAGTTATATTATTTAGAAAAAAAAGGTGATTATTTTGGTCAACATAAGAGATGTGGCTAGATACTGCGGTGTGTCAGCCATGACTGTATCAAGAGCATTGAATAATAGCAATCAGATATCACAAGCTACAAAAGAAAAAATTCTGAAAGCTTGTGAAGAACTAGGATACAGGCCTAATTTTGCAGCTAGAAGCTTGGTGACAAAAAAGACTAACATGGTAGGCCTTATTATACCAGATATAACAAATCAATATTATTCACATGTAAGCAAAGGTGTAAGCTCATATCTGAGTTTGCAAGGTTATGGACTTTTGCTGTGCAACAGCGATAGAAGAAAAGATGATGAGATAAGATATTTGAATTTCCTTGCGGAAGGAAGGGTTGATGGAATAATTATTTTGCCTGTGCAGCCAAGGAAAGAAGACTACGAAGGTATAGCGAAGGAAATACCATTAGTGATGGCAGATAATTACGCGGAAGGGCTTGATGTAAGCTTTGTTGGCAATGACAACTATCATGGAGCATCAGAAATTATAAGTCACATGATAAAACAAGGATTTAAAAGGATTGGAGTTATACTTGGCCATAGCAGTTCTAGTGCATCTAATGAAAGGTTTAAAGCGTATAAAGATGTTTTGAAGAAAAATAATATAGAGCTCGATAATGAAATTGTTTTAAATAGCAATGCTACATTTGAAGATGGTTTCAACTTGACAAAAGTGCTTATTGAGAAAGGCGTTGATAGCATTTTTGCAATAAATGATACGGTGGCTTTAGGGGTTGTAAAATATTGCTATTTAAACAATATCAGGATACCTGAAGACATAGGAGTTGCCGGATATGACAATATTGAGCAATCATCAATGCTGCCTGTGCCATTGACGACGGTAGATCAAAATGGAAATCAAATGGGGAAAGTTGCAGCTGAAACTTTATTAAATCTATTAGCAGATGAAAGTACGGTGGCAAAAAAGATCATACTTAAACCTAAATTGGTGATCAGAAAATCTTTAAGAGAAAATATTTAGTGTTATTGACTATTCTCTAAATAAAGGTTATACTTAATTTAGAACATTTCGTTAACGGTAACACGCTGAAATGATAGATTAAGAGGAGGTATTTAAATGGAGGTAAGGTATGCAAGTCATTATGAAGACGTTAAGCATTATGACACAACTAAGTTAAGAAAGCATTTTCTAATTGAAAATTTATTTACACCAGGTAAGCTTTATATGGTGTACAGTCATGTAGACAGGATAATCGTAGCAGGTGCTGTTCCGACAGATAAACCACTATACTTGGAGGCAAGCAAAGAATTGGGCTCTAATTATTTTTTAGAAAGAAGAGAGATGGGAATCATTAATATAGGTGGAACAGGCATTGTGAATTTGGACGGTGAAAGGTATGAATTAAATAACAGCGATGGATTGTACGTGGGCATGGGCATAAAAGAAGTCAGCTTTGAAAGCTTGGACGCAAATAATCCAGCAAAATTCTATATAAATAGTGCGACTGCACACAAGAGTTATCCTACTGTAAAAATAGGCTTAAGTGAGGCTAACAAAGTAAAAGCGGGTACAGATGAAGAATGCAATAAAAGGACAATAAATCAATATGTACATCCTGCAGTATGTCAAAGCTGTCAATTAGTCATGGGTATGACGATATTAGAGCCTGGTAGCATATGGAATACGATGCCGTGCCATACCCACGATAGGAGAATGGAAGTTTATTTGTATTTCAATATGGACGAAGATAATGTAGTATTCCATTTCATGGGTACACCAAATGAGACGAGGCATATTGTTGTTAAAAATGAGCAAGCGGTTATATCACCAAGCTGGTCAATTCACTCAGGCGTAGGTACAAAAAACTACACATTTATTTGGGGAATGGTTGGAGAAAATCAGACGTTTACTGATATGGATGAAATACCTACAAAAGATTTGAGGTAAGAGAAGGAGGTAAAACATGTACAATATTACAGACTTTTCAATGGACTTTTTTAGACTAGATGGCAAAGTTGCCATAGTCACAGGTGGCAATACCGGATTAGGACAAGGATATGCCGTTGCACTTGCGAAGGCAGGTGCTGACTTATTCATCGTTACTCATAATGACCGCTTTGATGAAACGAGGGAACTTATTGAAAAAGAAGGCCGAAAGGTAGAATTCTTCCAGACAGACTTATCGGTTAGAGAGAATATAAATGAAGTTGTAGACAAGTGTCTCGAATCTTTCGGCAAGATAGACGTGCTTGTCAATAATGCAGGGACAATAAGGAGGGCACCGCTTCTTGAGTACAAAGATGAAGATTGGAAGGCAGTTCTCGACATAAACTTAAATACAGTATATTATTTAAGCCATGAGGTAGCAAAAGTAATGGTAAAGCAAGGCAGCGGAAAAATTATAAATATAGCTTCAATGCTTTCATTTCAAGGTGGAAAATTTGTTCCGTCATATACAGCATCAAAGCACGGCGTAGCGGGCATAACAAAAGCTTTTGCGAATGAATTGGCCGATAAAAATATACAGGTAAATGCAATAGCGCCGGGATATATTGAGACAAACAATACAGCTCCAATAAGGGCTGATGAAAATAGAAACGCAGAAATACTTTCAAGGATACCTGCAGGAAGGTGGGGCTATCCATTTGATGTGATGGGCGCTTTAGTATTTTTGGCAAGTAAAGCTTCAGACTACGTGAATGGACACATACTAGCTGTGGATGGCGGTTGGCTTGTAAGATAGATAAAGTAGCAAAAAAATTTTTTTGTTATAAATTTTTAAAATTTAACATATATATTGTTCATCGGTTAACGTTATTCCTATTATAATATTTAATTTTTTGTGAATAATATTATTGGGGAGGCGTTTACTATGAATGGAAGAACTACAAGCTGGGTTGTTACCGGAGTTGGTGCAGCTGTAACAGCTGCAGGACTTATGACTGGTGGTATGATTGGAGCTGGAATTACTGGTTTTGGCTTAGCTCATGTTGTCCTTGGCGTTTTAGATATGTTTAGACCAACAGTACAGAGATAGCATAGCACAATATCTCCTCAGTTTTTGCTGAGGAGATTCGTTTTTATTGCAATAAAATTTCAATTACATGTATTGTCCAAAAATTGAAAAAACTATTGACAGAGCTATTTTATCGCTGTATAATAATGAAAAAATAAAAGATTTTTCGATGATCAGGAATAGTAGCATAAGCGATTAATACAAGCGAGTCAGGGATGGTGTGAGCCTGATTATTGTAGCTTTTGTGAATGGGCCTGTGAGATGCGAGGTGAAGTTCAGTAGCCGAGCCGGTAAGCACCGTTATATGTGATGCACATGTTAGTGTGCTTAGAGATAAGACATATTGTCTTAATAAGGGTGGCACCGTGGAAGCATAGCCTTTCGCCCCTACATTTGGGGTGAAAGGTTTTTTTATTACTCAAATTTATCTTTAAGTTCAATTTGACAGATTACTTGATTGGGTGGAAAGGAGGTGAAGGGAGTGAATTCAAGAAAGACATTGAGAGAGTTTATACTTTGCGCGCTTCTTATGGCGATTGGCGTTGTTCTGCACTTTATTACTCCTGCATTTATGCTTAATATGAGACCAGATTTTATGCTATCTATGCTTTTTATATCTTTAATGCTTGTTGATGATTTAAAGATAAATTATGTTACAGCGATTATAGCAGGTATACTGACAGCTCTAACAGGATCGATGCCTGGCGGTCAGATTGCTAATCCTATAGACAAACTTGTTACATCAACCATTATAATTTTGATGCTTAAGCTTCTAAGAAATAGAGTAAACGAAGGAATAATCGCTGGAATTGTAGGTATCATTGGAACGATCATATCAGGTTCTGTATTTTTAGGCGTTGTATCAATTATAGCTGGATTGCCGGGTCCTTTCTATCTTCTCATGTTAACAGTTGTTTTGCCGACGTCAATTGTAAATACAGTAGTTACTGTGATTGGATATTATATTATAAAGAAGGTTTCAAAATCAACTTTAGTTGTCAATAAATAAAAATTTTATTTTGTCAATGCAAATCCTCGCAAGAGGATTTTTTATTTTCGTGTAGAATTAAAATACTGTGTGACATCTATTTAATATCTTTCTATTGAAAAAGTTTTAGCAATATCGTAATATTTTATTCGAGAAGGAAGTTATGGAGGGGAGGCTATTGTGAAAACGTTACATAAAGTTTTCGCTTTTTTGAAAAGAAATATAATTTTGATATTGATGTCTTTGATTGCGGTACTCAGCATTTTTCTATATAAATTTCAGCAAATTGAAGAACCAGTTTTAGCAGGAAAACCGTCTTATCATTTCTATCTGGTCGCGCAAAATTCTGTCGATCCTTTCTGGAAAGAAGTGCAAAAAGGTGCAGAAGATGCCGCAAAGTATTACAACGTTGCTGTTGAATTTAATGCTCCTAAATTTAATAATTTAGATGAAGAGTTAGAATTTCTCGATATTGCAGTTCTGTCGAAAGTTGATGGCATCATAACGCATGTTTCTTATGATGGAGATTTTAATACATTAATAAATGAAGCATATGAAAACAAAATACCTGTTGTCACAATTGAAAATGATTTAAAAGACAGCAAAAGGAAATCATTTGTTGGTGCAAACAGCTTTATATTGGGAGAAGAAGCGGGAAAACTTATGAAGTTGGCAACAGGCGGTAAAGCCAATATAGCAGTTATTATGAGCAACGATGTGGGAAAAGATACGGCAAGCCAAAATCTAAAGCTGAATGGTTTTTTAGGTGTTATTAATAGCATTCCAGGAATGAAGGTATCAAAAGTATATACGTCACAGTTAGGAGCTCTAAGCGCTGAAGAAATAACTCAGTCAATAATAAACGGCGGTGAAGGAATAAACGCACTGTATATAACGGATTCGGTTGATACGATAGGTGCGGCTCAAGTTGTTGTGGATTTTAGCAAGGTTGGCGAGATAGCGATTGTTGGATACGGCGATACACCGGATATTTTGAGATATGTTGATAAAGGCATTATTTACGGTACAGTTATGAGTGACCCATATAAGATGGGGTATGAAAGCATTAAGGCAATGATGGAAATCAAAAAAAATAATGATGTTTCTACATTCATAGATACAGGCGTAAATATTATTACAAAAAGCAATGTAAAAGGGTATGAGGATAAGATAAAACAAAAAGATTAGTAGGTGTTATCGTGAATAAAAGTTTATTTGAATTTAAAGGCATAAGGAGAAAAATATTTGCACATCTTTTAATAACTACGTTGATAATGGGTATAACCAGCATTTACTCTTATTACAATGCCAAGATTGTAATTGACAGGTTAAAATCAATATTTACAGATTACGTCTACTTAAACAATCTCAATAACGATATAAATTCTCTGGAGACAGAAGTGGAAAAATACCTTTCGACGAAATCATCCGATTCACTGCTTAATTACTATACCATTAGCAATAAATTAAGTAATAATGCAGAAGACATGATAAATATAATAACCTATGATAATGATAGTCTGATGCAAAAAGATATTGGTAACATGATAATGAGCTTACTATCAGAAACTGACAAAGCAGTAAATGCGAAAAGAGGCAGAATAAGCAGCGAATATATAGAGTACTTTACTAGAGCAAATAAGATAAATGACTATATAAAGATGTATATCAATAATCTCATATACAACAAGCTTCAGGAAGGCTCAATAAAGTACAATAAAATATCCAAGAACATGATTTTTATCAGTTTTTTAAATATGCTCCTAATTTTAACATCTGTTATAGTAAATATCGTTCTTGCTATTATATATACTTACAGGATAACCAGACCAATATCTGAGCTTTCTGATACAGCCGAAAGGATTTCAAAAGGAGATTTTGACATCGAGCCTATAAGAATCAAGACAGATGATGAGGTCAATATATTGGCTGATGCGTTTAATAAAATGGTTACAAACATTAAAAACTATATTGATGAAATAAAGATGCAGGCAAAAGTGGAAAAAAGGCTTAAAGAGCAAGAGATGCAGAATCTAAAGATGAAAAATATATTAAGAGAGTCCGAGTTAAAAGCACTTCAGTCACAGATAAATCCACATTTTTTATTTAATACTTTAAATGCAGCATCACAGATTGCAATGATGGAGGGTGCGGAAAAATCATCAGAGTTTATAGAAAAAGTAGCAGAACTATTCCGATACAACTTGAGAAAGCTAGACAAGCCGGTGACTTTGAAAGAGGAAGTTGATAATGTATTTAACTACATGTATATATTGAAAACAAGATTTGGCGAAAAAGTGGAGTTTCAAACAAGTATAGATGAAAGCCTTTTAAATGTCAAAGTTCCTTGCACGATCATACAGCCTGTTGTTGAAAATGCCTTTATACACGGCATAGAGGAGATAGAAGGGAAAGGTGTTATTCGCATTGAAATAAAAGAAGTCGACGGCAGTATACACATTGATGTCATAGATGATGGAATGGGCATGAATCAGGAAAGCATCAATAAAATTCTTTCTGCGGATGATCCTGACAACGATGAAAATAAGCATGTAACAGGTATTGGAATGCACAATGTAATAAATCGTTTAAGGTTATATTACAACATAGCTGATATCAATGACGTCATAGAGATTGAAAGCGGCATTGGATACGGCACCAAAGTTACATTGAAGATTCCTATGGGAAGGGGTAGTGCAACGTGATAAAGTTGTTGATTGCTGATGATGAGCAGATAGTCCTTGACTCCTTAAAATTTATCATTGAGAATAACTGCCACGATGTAGATGTGATTGGTTTTGCAAAATCGGGAAGAGAAGCAATTGAAAAAGCTGATGCATTGAGGCCTGATGTGATTTTTATGGATATAAGGATGCCAGGCATAGATGGTATAGAAGCCATCAAAAGGATTAAGGAAATCCATAATGACATTGAGTTTGTAATAATAACTGCTTATGACTATTTTAACTATGCAAAAGAAGCTATAAAACTGGATGTAGTTGATTATCTATTGAAACCGATGAATAAAAATAAGGTGATCGATACGGTTCTAAAAGTAAAAAAGATCGTAGAATCAAAGCGGGAAAACATGGTTAGGGAGCTTGAGATGAAGGAGAAAATGATAACGATACTGCCGCATCTTGAAAGTGAAATGATATATTCACTGGCATCAGCCACATTTAGGCAGGAAAATATTGATTTCTACGGAAGTATCTTTGATATGAATTTAAATATTGGATATGCTTTAGTGGTTTTATTTGAAAAGGATGATAATGAGAGTCACTTAGACAATTTAGCTGGAAATGTCAAGATGCATGAGACATTTATGTATCTTAAAGAATTTATAAAAAACTTAAGGCCTTGCTTAGCAGGTATCTTGCTTGATAGGATAATTGTATTTGTTCCAGTTGAAAGTGATGAAGATTTATTTACAATTAAAAATACTTCAATAGATTTTGCTGAAAAGATTTTAAAAGAGACACATGGCAAAGAATCAAGCGTCAGGATTGGACATATTTATGGCAAAAGCGAAAGAGCTTGGGGCAGAAGTATTTGTTCAAAATGCCAATAATGATGATGAAGATCAGTTAAAGCAAGTGAAATATTTGCTAGACAAAAAAATTGACGTGCTTGTTATTGTGCCAAATGATCTTAAAAAAGCTTCAGCCGGGGTGGAGATGGCCAAAAAGGCAGGCGTCAAGGTAATATCTTATGACAGGCTTGTTTTGAATTCAAACGTGGATTTGTACATTTCATTTGATAACGTAAAAGTCGGAAAGCTTATGGCAGAATATCTGGTAAAAAGGTATCCAAAAGGCAACTACCTTATTATAAATGGCGCAACAAATGACAATAATACAAAGATGATTAAAGAAGGCTATGACAGTGTATTGCTTCCCAAGGTTAAAAGCGGTGATATAAAGATTATAGGTGAAGAGTGGTCCCCTAATTGGATGTCTGAATATGCCTTTGAAGCAACAGAAAAATATATACAAAAGAATTATGGTATAGATGCAATCATTGCCGGCGATGATGGACTGGCTAATGGTATAATCGAATCATTGTCTGAACATAGATTGGCCGGGAAAGTTGCTGTTGTGGCGCAGGATGCTGACCTTGCGGCTTGTCAGAGAATTATAGAAGGGACTCAGCTTATGACTGTATACAAGCCTCTTGACAAGCTTGCGGGAGATGCAGCTAAATTGGCAGTAAAATTGGCAAAAGGAGAAAAGTTAAACGTCAGCAATACAATTTACGATGGGAAGTTTACTGTACCGTATTACAAGCTGGAGCCAATTGCTGTTGACAAAAGTAATATTGATGACACAGTCATAAAAGATGGTTTTCACAGCCGTGATGATGTATATAGATATGTAAAGTAAATTAAAAACTATGATTTGAACTTCTTAAGGCCTCAGGCCTTTAATTTTTTGCTTCAAAATAATCCAGATAAAATTTTGAATGAAGCAACTTAAAGCAAAAAAATACATAAAAAGAAAAATTGGTTTAGAGGCGAAATGAAAATGTTTGTAGAATATATAATGCGAAAATAAATACGAGGAGGATGTACAATGTTAAAATCAAAGAAGCTATTAGCATTTCTGCTTGTCTTTGTATTAGCAGCATCGATAGTATTTGCTGGATGCCAGAGTACAAAGGACAACGGCAGCAGCACTACAACTTCTTCAAATTCATCTAATTCTTCTAGTTCAAACAAATCAACAGATACAACAAAAAAAGTCAAGATAGGCTTTTCTCTACCGACAATGAGGGAAGAAAGATATCAAAAGGATAAAGCTGCATTTGAGGAAGAAGCAAAGAAATTAGGCGCAGAAGTTTTGACACAGGGCGCAAACAATGATGAAAATCTTCAAAACAGCCAGGTAGAAAACCTTATCACACAAGGAATTGATGTGCTAGTTTTAGACCCGCAGAATGCTGAATCTGCAGCTACATTAGTTGATAAAGCACATCAGGCTGGAATTAAGGTTATATCATACGACAGACTTATTTTAAATTCTGATCCAGATGTGTATATATCTTTTGATAATGAAAAAGTGGGAGAGCTTCAGGGAGAGTATTTAACAAAATTAGTTCCAAAAGGCAACTATTTTGTATTTGCAGGTGCTCCTACAGACAACAACGCAACACTGTTTAAGCAAGGTGCCATGAAATATATTCAACCATTAGCAGATAAAGGCGACATAAAGATAGTATTTGACCAAGCAATAAAGGACTGGGATCCAAATGAAGCGCTTAAATTAGCCGAAAATGCATTAACAGCTAATAAAAACAAGGTTGATGCTATACTTGCTCCAAATGACGGTACAGCAGGTGGCATAATTCAAGCACTAGCAGAGCAAAAACTAGACGGTAAAGTTCCTGTTACAGGGCAAGATGCTGAATTAGCAGCAGCAAAGAGAATAATTGCAGGAACACAGTCCATGACAATATTTAAAGACGTACGCGTACTTGCTAAAAATGCGGCAGATATCGCAGTACAATTAGCACAGGGGAAAGAAGTAAAAGATTTGGCACAGGTTAATAAGACGGTAAATAACAAGAAAATTGATGTTCCGTCACTTCTCTTGACTCCTGTTGTAATTACAAAAGATAACATTGATAAAGAGCTTGTTGACAGTGGATGGTTCAAAAAATCAGACTTGTACGGTAATTAAAAATCATTATTGGGGGTAGGCCTTATGCCTTCCCCTTTACGACATAGTGCCTTGGAGGTATATTATGAGTGAATATATATTGGAGATGCAAAATATAACAAAAGAGTTTCCAGGGGTCATCGCTCTTAATAATGTCAATCTAAAGGTTAAAAAGGGCGAGATTCATGCATTGTGTGGTGAAAACGGTGCTGGAAAGTCGACACTAATGAAAATATTGAGCGGTGTTTATCCATATGGAACATATTCAGGAAAGATTATTATTGATGGTGAAGAAAAACATTTCAGTAATATTAAAGATAGTGAGAAAAATGGAATAGCTATTATATATCAGGAGCTAACACTTGTAAAATACATGACAGTTGGGCAGAATATTTTCCTTGGCGAAGAACCAGTAAAAAATGGAGTAATTGACTGGTTGGAGGTTTATTCAGAATCAAGCAAAATATTGAATGAGTTGAAGATAGATATAAATCCATATATAAAGGTAATGAATTTAGGTATAGGACATCAGCAGATGGTTGAGATAGCTAAGGCTATTTCAAAAAAGCTAAAATATTGATTCTTGATGAACCGACATCAGCTCTTACAGAAAGTGAAGCAGAGCATTTACTAGATATATTAAGGGAATTAAAGTCAAAAGGTGTTACATGCATCTATATATCACATAAACTTGAAGAAGTTTTTGATATAGCAGATAGTATAACTGTGCTAAGAGATGGCAAGACCATCACATCTGATAAAAAAGAAAATTTTACTATGAATAAAGTTATATCGTTAATGGTAGGCCGCGAACTTACGCAGCGCTTTCCTAAAGTACAGCATAATGCAGGTGAAGTAATCCTTGAAGTCAAGGATTACACTGTGTACGATCCTGAAATTCCTAATAAAAAAATAATAGATAATGTGAATTTTTATGTCAAAAGAGGGGAAATTTTAGGCATAGCAGGTCTTATGGGGGCAGGCAGGACGGAGCTTTTCTCAAGCATTTTTGGTGCTTACAAAGGAAGAAAAGAAGGCAAAGTATTTTTAGAGGGCAAGGAGTTAACGATAAATAATCCTAATGAAGCCATAAAAAATGGCATAGCATACCTTTCTGAGGATAGAAAAAGGTATGGGCTAGTTACACTTATGGATGTGCAGGAAAATATTGCACTTTCAAATTACGACCGCATTTCCAAGTTTAGCGTTATAAACAACAATGCAAAAGTGAAGTATGCAGAAAAGTATGTAAATGAACTAAAGATAAAAACGCCATCTCTTGCTCAGAGAGTTGGAAATTTAAGTGGTGGAAACCAGCAGAAAGTCGTTTTGGGCAAGTGGCTCATGTCAGATCCTAAAGTTTTATTTCTTGATGAGCCAACACGAGGCATTGATGTTGGAGCGAAGTTTGAGATATACAATATCATGAATGAGCTTGTTGAGATGGGGGTCTGTGTAGTATTTATTTCATCAGAGCTTCCGGAAATACTTGGCATGTGCGACAGGATACTTGTCATACATGAAGGCAAGATAAACGGTGAATTTTTGATTGAAGAAGCTGACCAAGAAAAAATTATGCACTGTGCAACTGGAGGTAATTAATTATGATACAAAGCAAAGCAAAAAGTGAAGCAATTGAAAAAAGAAGTTTAAATATTGATATAAGAGCGTATACGATGATATTGGCTCTTCTGGGTATATGGGTCATATTTACAGTACTTACACATGGTGACTTTTTGTCATCTAGGAATTTATCCATGCTGGCAAGGCAAATGTCGATAACAGCAATACTTGCGACAGGTATGGTTCTGGTAATAGTAGCAGGGCATATAGATCTTTCGGTTGGTTCCGTTGCGGGATTTACAGGTGCTGTGGCTGCTATACTGCAGGTAATATACCATTGGAATACGGTACCAACCATTATAATTACACTTTTGGTAGGATTTATCATTGGAACATGGCAGGGCTTCTGGATAGCATATAGGAAAGTGCCGGCTTTTATTGTAACACTGAGTTCTATGTTAGTCTTTAGAGGCGGCATATTGCTAATTACAAAAGGTGTGACTATTTCTCCACTACATCAAGATTTTGGTATTATTGGACAGGGATATATTCCGCCATCCCTAAGCATAGCTTTAGGAGTAATTGCTTCTGTAGCGTATATAATAATAGACATAAATAATCGCAAATCGCGCATAAAATACGGTCTAAGTGTCCCAAGTTTAAGCATAGAGATTTCTAAAATTATTGGCGTGATTGCATTGATTGCTCTATTTACTGGCGTTATGATTTCATACGAAGGTATACCTGTTCCAGTCCTTATTGTCCTTGTGCTGGTATTAGTTTTGACTTTTGTGGCAAACAACACCACTTTTGGAAGGTATGTTTACGCAATTGGTGGCAATAAAGAGGCAGCAATATATTCAGGAATAAATGTTGTGAAGACAAATATGACTATATTCTTGATAATGGGAATATTGTCAGCTATCGCTGGTATTGTTTTGACGTCAAGATTGAATGCAGCAACAACTAGTGCCGGCAATTTGTTTGAGCTGGATGCAATTGCTTCTGCTATAATTGGTGGTGCAAGCACTTTAGGAGGAGAAGGTACAGTTCCGGGGGCAATACTTGGTGCTCTCATCATGGCCAGTATTGACAATGGTATGAGCCTTATGAACATTGACTATTCAATACTTACAATAGTAAAAGGATTAGTTCTTGTTATTGCTGTGTGGGTTGATATATCTACAAAGAAAAGAGGATAAAACAATATATGTATTAAGCGGGTTCATCCCGCTTTTTACTTTTACCAATTTCTTTTAATAGGAATTTATAAAATACCTGCATTTTGTTGCTTTAATCTGTCAAAATATTATATTATAATAAAGTTATCAGTTTAATGTAGATGTTGCAATCGCATAGTTGATTTTTGCAAGATTTACACGAATAAAAAGAAATGGGGGAGCAAGGTGAACTACGAGGATAGAGTGGCAAAGCGTGCAAAATCTATAGAGATATCGACCATAAGGTATTTTTTTAATATGGTAAAGGATGTGCCTGGTGCCATATCGCTGACTATCGGAGAGCCTGATTTCGTCACTCCAAGGCACATAATCGATGCAGCGTATGAATCCCTTTTGGAAGGCAAGACAGGCTATACGGTGAATGCGGGACTTATAGAGCTTAGAGAAGAGATATCGAAGTATTTGAGGAAAAACTACGACGTAGACTACAAGCCAGATGGAGAGATACTTGTTACTATAGGTGCAACAGAAGCTATTTACATTGCATTAAACACGCTTGTAGAAGATGGCGACGAAGTATTAATACCGGAGCCTTCATTTGTGGCATATGATCCGTGTACAAAACTGGCAGGCGGCAAGTCAGTTTTTGTGCCTACGTATGAAGAAGATAATTTCGTCTTAAAAGCTGAGACACTGGAAAAATATATTACTGATAAGTCAAAGGTCTTGGTATTACCGTATCCAAACAATCCAACAGGAGCGGTGTTGCCATATGAAGAAATGGTTAAATTAGCAGATATTGTGAAAAAATACGATTTGCTTGTTATAACAGATGAGATATATTCAGAACTTGTATACGATGGTTTTAAGCATGTCAGCTTCGCATCGTTGCCAAATATGTGGGAGAGAACTGTTTTAATAAACGGCTTTTCTAAATCATATGCTATGACAGGCTGGAGGCTTGGTTATATCGCGGCACCAGAGTATTTTGTAAAGCACATGACGAAGATACATCAGTACGATGTGACATCGGCATCGACACAGTCACAGTATGCAGGATTAGAAGCCATGAAAAATGGTGAAAATGACATCAAATTTATGAGGGAAAAATATGATGAAAGAAGGAAGTTTTTATACGGCAGCTTAATTGATATGGGGTTTGAATGTTTCGAACCTAAAGGCGCATTTTACATATTTCCATCAATCAAGAAGACAGGACTTACATCGGCAGAATTTGCAAAACGGCTTTTATACGAGGCAAAAGTTGCAGTTGTTCCTGGCAGCGCCTTTGGAGAGCATGGAGAAGGTCATGTAAGGATGGCATATGCCACATCATTGGACAATCTGAAGGAATCGGTAAAAAGGATAGAAAAATTTATGCAGAATTTTAAATAGATGGCGAACATGGAACATTAAACATAAGTTCCATGTTTTTTTTAATATATTTTAATTATTTTTTAATAATTTCGTCATTTGCCTGCATTTCATTTATGATATAATATGATGTGGTATAATATTAGTATAACTATTTTTTGAGGGGATATGTTATGGAGAATAATACACAACTTAGGCGAAGTGATAGAAATAAAAAGAAAAAAAATAAGAGCGCTTTAAGGAAGACTCTCAATGTTGTGTTGTGGGGTGTATTGATATTAATTCTGGCAGGCATTGGCGCTGCAGGTGGCAAGGTTTTAGCAATAATTAAAAATACGCCGCCATTATCGCAAGATGCATTGACAAAGATAAAACAGTCATCAATAGTATACGTGAAAAACAGTGATGGAAGTTGGAGCCAAGCAGCTATTTTACATGGCTCTGACAATAGACTTTGGGTATCGATAGATAAAATACCAGAGAATTTGCAAAATGCTGTTGTTGCAATAGAAGATCAGAGATTCTACAAAAATAATTTAGGCATCGATCCTAAGAGGATAATAGGTGCACTTTTGGTTGACTTAAAAGCAGGAGGCAAGCCAATAGAAGGTGCGAGTACAATAACACAGCAGCTTGTAAAAAATACGATGCTGACAGATGAGAAGACATTGACAAGAAAAATACAAGAAGCCGTACTGGCTTGGCAACTTGAACAGAAGTATACTAAAAAACAGATACTTGAAGCATACCTTAATACGATATATTTAGGTGGACCGCATATAAATGCATATGGTGTTCAAGCGGCAGCACTACAGTATTTTGGCAAAGATGTAAGCCAGCTGGACCTTGCTGAATCGGCTATGATCGCCGGCATTACTAATAATCCATCCATGTATTCACCTGATTCAAACCTGGAAAAAGCTACGGAGAGGCAGCATCTTGTCTTAAGTGAGATGCTGAAACAGGGATTTATCACACAAGAGCAATATAATAGTGCCATCAATGAAAAGCTTAATTTCGTTTTCAAGAATCTCAATTTGTCGACGTATAGCCATGGCTACTTTATAGATCAGGTCATAAATGATGCTACTGACGCTCTTGTCAAGAAACTTGGCATAACTAAGTCTGAAGCCTTGAATAATATATACAATGGTGGGCTTAGGATATATTCTACAATGGATCCAAACATTCAGACAATAATGGAAAATGCATTTAAAAATCCTAAGTTGTTCCCTGTTGATCCAACTACAAAAGAGGCTGTGCAGGGAGCAATGGTGGTAATAGACTGGAAGACAGGTGAAATAAAGGGCATTGTAGGTGGCAGAAATACAAATGATTTTAAGTACGTGACCCGTGGCATAAGTTTCGCTGATTCAAAAAGGCAGCCTGGCTCATCTATAAAGCCTTTGACGGTTTATGGGCCTGCTTTACAAAGTGGTCTTACTGCTGCGACAGTTGTAGACGATGTTCCTACGACATTTACACTTCCAGGTGCAAAGCCGTATACACCTCACAATTATGAAAGCAACTATTATCACGGTTTAGTTACGCTTAGAGAAGCAATAACAGATTCTTTGAATGTGCCTGCCGTACAGGTTGTCAATAAAATAGGCATTAATGTTTCAGCAAGCTATGGAAAGAAATTCGGACTTGACATAACGAAAAATGATATGTACCTTCCGGCACTGGCGTTAGGTGGTTTAAGCCAGGGGATAACACCTATTCAGGAAGCTGCTGCATACGGCGCTATTGCGAACAAAGGCATGTATATAAGCCCTATTACATTTACAAAGATTGAAGATTCAACTGGGAAAATATTGGTTAACAATAAACCTGAGGAACATGTGGTGCTGAGTGAGCAGAATGCATATATATTGAGAAGTATGATGATGGATGTAGTAAATCACGGTACAGGTACAGCAGCAAGGTTGTCAAACATGGACGTGGCTGGAAAGACTGGTACATCTGAAAATTCAGGTAATATATGGTTCTCAGGTTTCACACCATATTATGTTGGAACAGTTTGGATGGGGTATCCATCATCAAATAGAGCTGTAAAAAATTATGGTGTGCCACAGGTTGGCGGAACATTTCCGGCAAAGATGTGGAAAACAGTAATGACTGAGATACATCAGAATCTTCCAGCCAAGCGCTTTACTGATAAACCATCTGGTATAGTGTATGAGACAGTATGCAAAGACTCTGGCGATTTACCGACAAATTTATGCAGACAAGATCCAAGAGGAGACAGAACTTATACAGAAATGTTTGCTGTCGGTACACAGCCAACGAATTATTGCACTGTACATGTGTCTGCAAAGATAAATACTCTGACTGGCAAATTGGCATCTGAATGGACACTGCCATTCCTTGTAAAAGAAAAAGTGTTTATAGATCCTCCAGGCAGAACAGCAAGGCAAAATGCGTACGCTGCTGATGGAAAATATGTTTTGCCGACAGAAGTAGATACAGAAAATCAAATTCAGCCAGGGGATAATCAGAGTGGAAATACTGATCAAAACGGCGATACAACAAATAGTGACAGCAGCAATACTGCACCAGCAAATGGTACAGAGCCCGGAACGACAACTGATAATGGAGGACAAAGCAACGGTTCTAGCAGCACCGATGGACAAAGTACAAACAGCGGAATGAATGGAAATCAAAAGAGCATTAGTGGGCAAACCAATTCCACCCCTAGTCAAAAGGGAATAGGAAATATAATAAACTCAATAATTGGCAATTAGGATTAAAAAAAGATGGCTATAACTAAGATGTAGCCGTCTTTTTTTAATTTTATCTTGTGTATATGTTTAAATTCATCCAGACATGCATATAGATATGAAATGAGGGAAAAATTATTGAAGGAATATTGGCATTCTTGTAGAAATATATAAGCAGGGGGCGTTAATAATGAAAAGTATTGATTATCTAAAAAAGCTTTCAAAATTTGAGCATCGTGGCTCGGCAACAAAAAATGAGAGAAAGGCTGCTGACTACATTGCTAATGAGCTTGAAGGTATGGGATACGAGGTGGTTAAGCAGGAATTTAAAACAACTCGTGACAATCTGTATATTTTGCCTCTTCAGTTTGGTATCCTCCTATTTATAATGGGCGCTGCATCATTTTTCTACGATAAATTTCTAAACGCATTAGAATTGATTATCTCCTTAATTTCGATAGGATTCTTGATTTTAGAACTAAGTGGAAAATCTTTTGAGACAAGCATAATGCCTAAACATAGCTCAAAAAACGTCATCACTAAATTTGAAAAAAGCGATAAAAAGAAGATAATTGTATCTGCACATATAGATACTCAAAAAGGAAGCTTGATGTTTAGCCCTAAAATCGTTGACAAACTGAAAATGATATATAATATCGGCTATTTGGGATTTGCACTGATACCTGTCGGCATAGTCTTTGGGCTGCTTCATCTTTATCTAATTTCATATATCGTTCTTGGAATTGGCCTTTTAATAACGTTTGCCATGATCGTATTTTTGCTGACATGCGAAATAGGTGGGAAATACACAAATGGTGCCAATGACAATGGTTCAGGAACATCCCTGGCTTTGGCAATAGCAGATTATTACATCAATAATAAAGAAAATTTTCCAGATGATGTTGAAGTGATTTTTCTCTTTACTGGAAGCGAGGAGACAGGAGAAAGGGGGATGAAATATTTCTTAAAAAGATATAAGAAGTTACTAAACAAAGATACACAGTTTATTGTGTTGGATAATCTTGGAGCTGGCAAGTTGACGTACCTTGAGGGAGAAGGAATGATATTCTATAAAAAAGCAGGTGAAATGCTCATAGATGTAGCTGATGAGATGAGGAAAGAATATCCTAATGGAGTAGTGCAGAAGATGAAAAATCTCCTTTTGCCCACTGATGCACTGCCTGTACTGGCTAATGGTTTTTGCGGTATAACGTTTATATCTATGGATGACAATGGCAGGATAAAAAATTATCACTGGTTCACAGATACTATAGACAACATAGATTCTAAATTATTGAGATATGAAGAGAGCTTTTTGATAGAATATGTTTTAAGAGTTTCAAAGAGGATAAGCAGCCAAATCAAGGAGGAAGCATTAAAAGTAGAGTAGGAGAATTCACTCCTACTCCTTTGCTTTATTAAAATAGTTTTTCAGTATGAATATGAGTAATATGCCTATAATACCGCCTATAATAGCTGTTATAAGCTGCGGAAGTGTAAAAGCTGCAACGATCTTTTGCGGTACGTTGACATTAAACCAAGTAAGTATATATTTTACAGAAACTGCAAGCCACAGAAATTTTACAACTGCACCTGCAATCATACCTATTATGTTGTTTTTTACAGTTTTAAATAGCACTACGTACAGTGCATTACCTATCATTATAAAAGGAATAAGTATAGGAAAGCTCATAAGTCCTACTAAAAAAGCGATTATAGGTGTCAAAAGGCCTATTGATACGCCTGACCAAATTCCAACAAAGTATGCAGAGATTATAAGCATCGCATTTACGATTGAGCCTGTTATAAGCTGCGGCATCTTTATAAACTGTACTATGATTGTGATTGCCAGTAAAATAGCTGTCCTTGTTATGAATTTTACATCAAACTTTTTAGTTGATGAGTTATTCGGCATATTACCACCTCCAACATCAATATATTTAACTATATTTTAACACTCCAGATGAATATTGTTAAGCAAATATTAATTGGAATTTGTCATATCCAACGCGACAAATCTTGTAGATCATGTAAATGTGTTGTATCCAAGAGCCACAGTAAATTCTATGGCAGATGATCCTGTACGCCAGTGGTAAATTGCTTATTGATTATTGCATTTATACGATATTTGTAATAAAATACTATGTAAGTGTATATAGTAAATGCAATGATATGGAGTATTAGGATAAGATGTGTAAAAGAGAGCCTTTGTAAGGTGTGAAAAGGTACCATCGATTCTGAACTCGCCATTGAGCATGCATATCAAAAGTATGCACGGTAAGACCGTTATATAGTATAAGTGGGCTTATGTCAATAAGAGTGGTACCACGGAAGGTATGGCCTTTCGTCTCTTTTAGATGAAAGGTTTTTTTAATACTTAAAAATTTGATAGGAGTGAGATAATGACGTATTCAAGAGACATTGATAGAAAGTGGCAAAAGAAGTGGGAGGAGACGGAGTTATACAAGTTCAATCCTCAGAATATGGATAAAAAGCTTTACTGTCTTGAGATGTTTTCGTATCCATCTGGTGCAAAGCTTCATGCAGGACACTGGTATAACTACGGGCCTGCCGATTCATGGGCTAGGATGAAAAGAATGCAGGGTTATGAAGTTTTTCACCCTATGGGATTTGATGCATTTGGACTACCTGCAGAAAACTATGCCATAAAGACAGGCATACATCCTCAAGATTCGACGCTTCAAAACATAAAGACGATGGAAAGACAGCTTAAAGAGATGGGTGCCACATTTGACTGGGATTATGAGGTTATAACTTGTTTGCCAGACTACTACAAGTGGACACAGTGGGTATTTCTCCAACTGTACAAAAAAGGACTTGCATATAGAAAGAAAGCGCCTGTAAATTGGTGCCCCAGTTGCAAGACAGTCCTTGCAAATGAGCAGGTTGTGGAAGGAACTTGTGAAAGATGCGGGAGTGAAGTAACTAAGAAAGACTTGACGCAGTGGTTTTTAAAGATAACTGATTATGCAGAGGAGCTTTTAGAAAAGCTTGACGAACTTGACTGGCCTGAAAAGACGAAGATGATGCAGAGAAATTGGATAGGAAAATCAGACGGCGCCGAAATAGAGTTTAAAGTTGACGGCAAAGACATATCGTTTAAAGTTTTTACAACAAGGGCAGATACCATTTATGGTGTTACGTATGTTGTTTTGGCTCCAGAGAATGAAATTGTAGATCAAATTACAACTGATGAGTACAGAAGAAATGTGGAGGAATATAAGGAGTATGCAAGAAAGCAAAGCGAGATAGAGAGGCTTTCGACGGAAAAAGAGAAGACAGGCGTATTTACGGGAGCGTATGCTATTCATCCTATAACTGGAGAAAAGCTTCCTATATGGATATCGGACTATGTACTTGCTACATACGGGACAGGCTGTGTTATGGCGGTTCCAGCCCATGACGAGAGAGATTATGCATTTGCTAAAAAATACGATTTACCAATAAAGAGGGTCATAAAAGGAAGCGATGGCGCTCAAGATACTTTGCCATTTGTTGAATACGGCATTCTCGTAGACAGCGGAGATTTTACAGGAAGCAAATCTGAAGATGCAAGGATAGAAATAGTGAAGATGCTTGAGAAGGAAGGCAAGGGAAGCCTTAAAGTAAATTACAGGCTTAGGGACTGGCTTGTATCAAGACAAAGGTATTGGGGTGCTCCAATTCCAATAATTCATTGCGAGAAATGCGGTTTGGTACCTGTGCCTGAAGAGGACCTTCCGGTTCTTTTGCCGTATAATGTTCAATTTTCTCCAGACGGTGAGTCGCCGCTTAAAAAATCTGAGGAATTTATGAATACCACATGCCCTAAATGCGGCGGCAAAGCATTGAGAGATCCTGATACACTTGACACATTTGTTGATTCATCGTGGTATTTCCTAAGGTATCCTGACAACAAAAATGATAAAGAGCCTTTCAATAAAGAATTAATAGACAAAATGTTGCCTGTAGATAAGTACATCGGCGGTGCCGAGCACGCATGCATGCATCTTTTATACGCCAGATTTGTTACTAAGGCGTTGAGAGACTTAGGGTATCTTGATTTTGATGAGCCTTTTAAATCGCTGATACATCAGGGAATAATTTTAGGGCCTGATGGAAATAAAATGAGCAAATCAAGAGGCAATACAATATCCCCTGATGAATACATCAATGAATACGGCTCAGATGTATTTAGAATGTACTTGATGTTTGGATTTGCCTTTACGGAAGGTGGTCCATGGAATGATGACGGTATAAAAGCGATGTCACGTTTCATATCGAGAATTGAAAGGCTTATAGATAAATTCACAGAAGACAAAGGTAAATCAGGTAAGAATGAAATTTCTAAAGATGATAAAGAGCTTAATTATGTGAGGAATTACACGATAAAAAGCGTGACAGACGATGCTGAAAAGTTCCAGTTTAATACTGCTATAGCTAGAATCATGGAACTTACAAATGCGCTTTATAAGTACGACGGTGAAGTCGAGAATAAAAATATGAAACTGTATGAAGACACGATAGCGGATCTTATAAGGCTTTTAGCTCCTTTTGCACCGCATTTTGCAGAAGAAATTTGGGAAAGGATGGGATATGAATACTCAGTATTTAATCAGAAATGGCCAGAGTATGATGATAAGGCTTTGGTAAAGGATACTATTGAGATTGCAATTCAGGTTAACGGCAAAGTAAGAGGGCGCCTTGAAATTCCGTCAGGTGCAACTGAAAAAGAAATTCAAGATAAAGCTCTAGTAGTTGAAAGCATTAAGCAATTTATAGAAGGTAAAGAGATTAAAAAGGTGGTAGTTGTAAAAAACAGGCTTGTGAATATAGTTGTAAAATAGGCAGAGTATAAGCTGCCTATTTTTTATAGATATTGTTTATATGAAAATAATTATGATATAATATTCAAAAGGTTTTATAGATATACACAGATACAATTTAACTTTGATATATATCATTTTATTACAATGCGATGGTGATGTGAATGATAGTAAATGAGACTAAAAACAGTATAAATGGCATAAAGAGCTCTTTTCCAATAGTTTTAGGATATCTTCCCATAGGTTTTGCTTATGGCATATTAGGAACAAAAAGTGGTTTTTCTATTTTACAAGTTGTGGCATTGTCACTTTTTGTTTACGCTGGATCTGCTCAGTTTATAGCTATAAGTCTTTTAAGCAGCGGTACTGATATTATAACACTGATTATGACAATATTCATAGTAAATTTAAGACATTTTTTATACAGTACGTCGCTCTCACAGTACATGAAAAGAATCAATAGGAAGCATATTCCTATATTATCATTTTTTATAACTGATGAGACGTATGCAGTTTCAATTACAGATTTAAAGGAAAATAACGAGTATAACGAGAAATATTTTTATCAGCTTTTTTTTATGTCATATACTACGTGGGTAATTTCTTCATTTATTGGTGCTATGTTTGGCTCTTTTTTAAATGGATCAGTTAATATAGGGCTCGATTTTGCACTGCCTGCAATGTACATTGCACTTTTGTTAATGCAAATATCAGGATATAGAAAGGTATTTATTAGTATCTTTTCAGGGTTACTATCTATATCACTCATGTATATTCTTCCGGGAAATATAAATGTTATTGTGTCTGCTGTAATTGGTGCTGGAATTGGAGGGTTAATTGATATATGGACAAAAAATTCGTAATTTCTGTTTTAGGTATGTTTTTAGTAACATATGTTCCGCGCTTTCTTCCGGTATTTGGGCTGTCAAGAGTTGAAATGCCCAGTTTTATTAAATCCTTTTTAGAATATATACCTGTAGCTGTTTTATCTGCATTGCTTTTTCCGACAATTTTTATGAAAGGCAATCATCTATTTATAAGTTATAAAAATATATTTCTAATAGCCTCAATACCAACTGTACTGGTAGCTTATAAATCGAGAAAACTTTTTTCTCCTGTAATAGTCGGGATTATAAGTTATATATTAATTTCACTTGTAATAAATTAAATATAATAAAATAAAATCGGGAGGCGTTAAAAATTATAGCCTCCGATTTTAATTAGTCTTTTTTGTCCACACCGTTTCCAGCGTCAACTTCATCTATAATTTCATCTCTCATGCCGTGGATGCTTTCAAGCCTGTGGCGATTTTTTTCTTTGATTCTCGCTATTTCTTCCGATGAAAGCTCTTCAGCATGCAGTTTTAAGTAGTCTTCTGCTTCTCTATAATTTTCTATTGTATCATGAATCATATCCTGTAATTTACCGACATTATCAGAACGATCGTCCGGCTTTGGAGGATTTTTGTAACGATCTTTTTCATCTGCCATTATTATCACACTCCTAAAAAGTATTTTTCAAAATTATTTTTAACTTTTATGTTGATTATATGTATTGAAATAATTAGAAAAGATGATGACGATTATAGTATAATAAGTTATAGACAAAATAATAAAAGAGGTGCTGAAAATGTATAGAGTGGAGAAGTATATGGATAAATTTGAAACGTATAGGCTTTACGATTCATCAAACAATTCGTTTTTTGAAGTCGTGCCAGAGCGTGGAGGAGTTATAACGAGATTTGTATATAGTGGAAATGAGATTTTATACCTTGACAAAGAAACACTGTATGATACGACGAAGAATTTAAGAGGAGGAATACCGATACTTTTTCCTATTTGTGGGTACATAAAAGATGAGAAATATACAATAGATGGCAGAGAGTACAATATGAAACAGCATGGTATTGCAAGGCTTTATAAGTGGGATGTAGTTAAGACAGATGCTGATGATTCTGCATCAATAACATTAAAGTTTACAAGCAGCAGCGAGACAAGGGAAATATATCCTTTCGATTTTGAACTTATTTTTACATATATTCTCAAAAACGGAATGCTGACAATAGAACAACAATATATAAATATGTCAGAGAAGAATATGATATTTTACTCTGGATTTCACCCGTATTTTTATATTGAGAATAAGGACGATGCTTTAATATTTGTTGATTCAGATGTATGCTACGATGCAATAGATAAAAAACAGCTTATTTTCGATGGTAAGATTGACTCTAAAAAGCCTGAAGTAAATCTTATTTTTGAGTCGAAATCAAATGAGTGTCATGCAGTAGATAAGAAAAGGAATATGAAGATTACTCTTAAATACGATGAAGTGTTTAAATACGTAGTTGTATGGTCATTACATGATAAAGAGTTTATATGTATTGAGCCTTGGATGGCTAAGCCCGACTCCATGAACACAAAAGAAGATATTAAAATTTTAAAGCCAGGTGAGGATCTAAAAACTGTATTTAGCATAAGTGCGTCTATGGAATAATATTTATGGCGTTTAACAAAAATATATGTAGTTGATCAATGGTACATTAACATTATGCTTCACTTAAGCATAATATAATGTACCATATTGTTATGAGGTGTCAAAATGAACTTATACTTGATTCTTATTGCATTTATATTTATATATATCTTTATTACAGGATTTCATGATGAAGGAAATCTCATAGCTACCATCATATCTTCTAGATCTATGAGCATAAGAAGCGCATTTATAACTGCGTCTTTAGCTCAATTTATCGGCACAGCTACTTTAAGTACAACTGTCGCTTCAACAATTAGCAAAGACGTGGTGCGTCTAAATTATCTGAATATAAATAGAGATAATTTATATATAATGATATTTACAGGCTTACTTGGTGCAGTAATTTGGAATCTGATAACGTGGTATTTTGGCATGCCGTCCAGTTCATCCCATGCATTAGTGGGTGGAATGATAGGACCATTTATAGTCCAATATGGGCTTAAATCAGTTAATGTTTTTGGAATACTGCTTAAGGTAATAATACCTCTTTTTTTATCACCAATTTTAGGATTTTTGATAGGATATTTAGTGATGAATACTACAAGTCATTTATTAATAGCAGCTGGACCTAGAGTTAATACTGTTTTAAAAAGACTTCAATATATAACGTTGTTTATTTTAAATGCAGGTCAAGGTGCTAATGATGCGCAAAAGGGAATGGGCCTTATATCAATTGTTTTAATGAAAAGCGGAATTTCACAAAGCTTTATGCTGCCTCACTGGGTCAAAATTTTATCAGCAATTATGATATCTTTTGGACTACTTTTTGGCGGGCTTAGAATGATTAAAAGCGTTGGTACTAGAATATACAGGGTTAAGCCATTTCATTCATTTAATGCGCAGATATCGTCGCTATTTATAGTTATAACTGCTGCAGTTTTTGGCTTGCCAACCAGCGGAACGCAGATAATAAACTCATCTGTACTAGGGGTTGGAGCTAAAGAGAGGCCAACTGCAGTGAGATGGCAGTTTGCAAAGGGAATGTTTACTGCTTGGATTATTACTATTCCAGCGTCTTTTGCCTTATCTTCATTAATATTTGTGATTGTAAAATCCATCTAAAGGAGGGATATGAATGGGTATTTTAAGCTGGCTTTTTTCAAAAGGTGTCGATTTTTATAAACTACTGCAAGAGCATTCTGATTTAGCGCTAAAAGGTGTACAGGCACTTGCACTGTACATGGATACTGGTGCAGAAGATGACGGCAATAAAGTCATTAAAATAGAAAAAGAAGCCGATAACAAGCGGAAAGAACTTATAGACGAACTGGACAACACATTTATAACTCCTATTGAAAGAGAAGACATATATGAACTGTCAAGTGCTATAGATAATATACTTGATTATTGCGAGACAACTGTTAAAGAAATGGAAATATATGAACTTAGTCCGACAAGTGAATTAAAAGAGATGGTAGATGTCATATTAAGAGGAACACAGCTTATAGATAAAAGCGTCTATAATCTCGATAAAGATAAAAAAACAGCGATGGATTATGCGCTGAAAGCGAAAAAACTGGAGAATGAAATGGAATTTTACTATAGGAGATATTTGGCGGAGCTTATAAAAAGTGATGATATAAAATATATTTTAAAGATGAGAGAGATTTACAGGCATTTAAGCAACTGTGCTGACAAGATGGATTTAGCAGGAGATATATTGGGGCATATCCTCGTCAAGGAAATTTGACTTTTATATAGTCTGGCATGCTTATTGTATGCCTTATTTTTTTACATAATTATTCGTAGTGGCAATAGATAAGGCAGCGAGTATTTCAATAAATGTTTAATTATTAAAATAAATTAATAATATTAATAATTTATTTTGAATTATTATTCACATGATGGTATAATTTTAGTAAATTTTAAATGGGGGGATTCAAGTGAGGAAATTTTTGATTTATTTTCTTGTGCTTACTTTTTTAGCGGCAAGCGTTTTGACTGGCTGCGGCAACAATGGAAGCAATTCATCAACTGCCCAGAGTAAGTCAAATTCAACTAAGCAGGTTTTGCATCTAAATCTTGGTGATGAGCCACCGTTGCTTGATCCTGCAAAATCAACTGATGGCGTGTCTTTTCAGATACTAAATTCAGTGTTAGAAGGTCTGGTGAGGCTTGGAGCTGATGAAAAGCCTAAGGAGGGTTCAGGTCTTGCTAAAAGCTGGGAAGTATCTAATGATGGATTGACTTATATTTTTCATTTGAAGGACAATATAAAATGGAGCGATGGAAATCCTATAACAGCATATGATTTTGAATATTCATGGAAGAGGGCATTGGATCCTAAGACTGCATCTGAATATGCATACATAATGTATCCTATAAAGAATGCAGAAGCGTATAATTCAGGTCAGGCAAGTGCCGACTCAGTTGGTGTAAAGGCATTGGATGATAAGACTCTTAAGGTTGAGCTTCAGGAGCCGACGCCGTATTTTTTGAGTTTGACTGCGTTTATTACCTATTTACCGCTTGAAAAATCATTTGTAGAAAAGGAAGGAGATAAATTAGCATCAAGCCCTTCTGATTTAGTGTACAGTGGTCCGTTTGTTCTTAAAACATGGAATCATGAGCAAAATATAGTTCTTGTCAAAAATGACAATTATTGGGATAAAAATAATGTGAAATTAAGTGAGATCGATTTTGACATGGTAAAAGATTTGAATACAGTAGCACAGGGTTATGATTCAGGCCAATATGATGAAATCAATATAAGTGGTGATTATGTTCCTAAATACAAGGATCAGGTTAAAGTCCATCCAAATGGATTCACATATTTCTTAGGTTTTAACAATTTAAATCCCATATTTAAAAATGCAAATATCAGGAAGGCATTTACACTTGCTATAGATAGGAAGTCTTTTACGGAGAATGTTTTGAAGGATGGTTCTATCCCTGCATATGCTTTTGTGCCTAATGGCATCACAGGGTTGAATGGAGACTTTAGGAAGGAAGCCGGTGAAGCTTTATTTAAAGAAGATGTAAATGAGGCGAAAAGCCTTCTTAAAAAGGGAATGGAAGAGCTTAATATAACAAAACTTCCTAAGATAACTTTACTGGCAGATGACACAGATGTTGCAAAGAAGGAAGCCCAGGCAATTCAGCAATTTTGGAAAAATAATCTTGGCGTAGATGTAACTATCCAGAACGTGTCATACAAGATAAGGCTTCAGATGTTTTCTAAACAGCAGTACGATGTCTGCTTGACAAGATGGGGCGCTGACTACAACGATCCTATGACATTTTTAGATTTATGGACTACAAATGCAGGCAATAACAATGTAAAGTATTCAAATCCTAAATACGATGAACTCATAAAAGAGGCAAAATCTACAAATGATAATGCGGTCCGCATGGAAAAAATGAAAGAAGCTGAGAAAATTTTGATGGATGATATGCCTGTTGGACCTTTATTCTATTCTGCAACAGCTTATGTTCAGAGAGACTATGTAAAAGGATGGGTAAGGCATTCTGTCGGTGTTGACAGCGATTGGAAGTGGACCTATATAGAAAATCATTAAAGCATTAAAGGCATTCCATATTAAGGAATGCCTTTAATGTTGTACGTTTCTTTTTTCATAATTTCTATATATTAGATAGCCTATTATCAAAAACAACAGCGTTCCGCCAACTAATTTAACTTCGTACCACAAGAGGTTTCCTAATTCCATCCCTGCAGGAGGAATTATTGCTAAGACGATTGAAAATGATACGACTAACAATCCAATGCCACCCACTAGCCATGCACCAAAATTTCCAAAAGGTATTTTATACAATCTTTTTACATCCGGTCTTTTGTATCTTAGAACAATTAATGCAGAAAACATTACAAGGTATGGTATAAAATATAGTATTGATGTCATGGCAGACAGCAGCCAGTAAGCAGATTCTACAGTCGGTGTTGAAAAAGCCATCAGTATCAGTAAACTTACAATGACGGCTTGTGTTATCATGGCATTTACAGGTGTGCCGTATTTATCATGAGATTTCGTAAAAAATGGCGGCATTATGCCTTTTGAACTAGTGAAAATCATGTTTATCGGTCCTATTATCCATGCATTTATTCCGCCTATCCCTCCTATAAATATCAAAAATGCTGCAATGCCAATCATGTATTTTAAACCCATCTTATTGAATATGATTTGTATTCCTTGCATGATTCCTGTGGCTAAACCTATTTCCTTTGGAGGAACTATAAAAGTTATTGAAATAGTGCCAAGGATGTAAAGGGCTGGTATGATCATTGCAGACAAAAGTATAGCGCGAGGAAACGCCCTTTCAGGATTTTCTGTCCTCTCAGCTAATGTCGGCGCCAGTTCAAGTCCAGCGAACGCAAATATCATGGATGAGAAAAAGACAATATTGCTTAGACTTGATAGGTTAGGAAGCAGCGATGGAGCAGTATAAACTGTCTGAATTTTTTGATGCAATCCTGTAACCCAGTATATTGAAAAACCAATAAGCAGTATACCGGGTATTATTGTGCCGAAAAGACCGCCGGCATTTGAGAGCCATTTACTTATATTAAGGCCATTTACATTTATCAATGTAATTATCCAGAAAAGTATGAATATAAATATCGATACAAAACGGTCATTTTCTGCAAGCTTTGGATTAACCATATATGCAGCGGTGCTGGCTATATAAATTAGCATAGATGGATAGTATACTACGTTAGTAAGCCAATAGGACCATGATGTTAAAAAGCCGTATTTTTCACCGAACGCTTCTTTTGCCCAGACATATAAGCCGCCTTCATAAGGCCATCCTGTAGACAACTCTGAAACTGTGAGACCTTGCGGTATGAAAAATAAAATTGAAGCTAAAAGCCATAATATTATCGATGATGGACCGTATTTCGCAGCAAGTGGAAGCCATCTCAAACCGATAATTGCGACTACATTCATAAGGACAATATCACGCACTTTAAGTATCTTTTGTTTTTCCACAGATTTGCCTCCTTAAAATTTTTTAATTAGCAAAATTATTTTATCATACAAAAGCATCTATGTATATGTTTTGCATAAAAAAGAATTTTATAAAATCAACATATTTAAAATTTTAATTTGTACTTCAGTTAAGGTAATGTTTAGATTAGAAATACAATGATATCCAAAGCAATATGAAATATTCAATCAGAATGAATCCATACTTTAAACTGTAGGAATATAAGTGGTGTACAAAATGCATTATTTGAAGAATATGAAAATTAAAGTGTTTTGATGTGTATTATAATATGATATAATAACCTCGTAGGAGGTATTTTTTATGAAAAGGATTGATAAAGTTTACGAGAAACTCAGGGATATCTGCTTGAAACAGTTAAAAAATGACGGTAAGATATCAGGATGCTCGGCAATAGATTTAGCAAAAGAACTAAGCATTCACAGGTCAAATGCTTCCAGCGATTTAAACAAATTATTTAAAGACGGGAAAGTCAGTAAAATTGAAGGGAAACCTGTCTTATACTGCATAAAATCAGATGAGTTAAATAAAAATATTAATCCAATTGAGACGACAGATGCTTTTAGCAGAGTCATAGGCTCAAATTTAAGCTTAAAAAATGCAGTACAACAGGCAAAAGCAGCAATTATGTATCCGCCACATGGCCTTCATACGCTTATCTTGGGAGAGACAGGTACAGGTAAGTCAATGTTTGCAGAGACAATGTATGAATACGCTAAAGAGATAGGAAGGCTTAAGACAAATGCACCGTTTATAACGTTTAATTGCGCAGATTATGCAAATAACCCACAGCTTCTTATGGCACAGCTATTTGGAGTGAAAAAAGGGGCGTACACTGGTGCAGATAGAGACAAAGTTGGAATAGTAGAAAAAGCGGATAAAGGGATATTATTTCTCGATGAAGTCCATAGGCTGCCTCCAGAAGGTCAAGAAATGCTTTTTTACCTGATGGACAAAGGAATGTTTAGACACTTGGGTGAAACAGATGCACAGCATAAGGTGGATGTGCTTATAATATGTGCCACAACAGAGAATGTAGAATCAATTCTACTTAAAACTTTTACTCGACGCATTCCGATGGTGATAAATTTACCATCTTTAAAAGAAAGAACTTACGAAGAAAGATACGAAATAATAAAAAATTTTATGATAGATGAGGCATCCGTTATCAAAAATGACATATTTATCACATCAAATGCATTGAAGGCATTTCTTCTTTATGATTGCCCTAATAACATCGGTCAGCTAAAAAGTGACATTAAGCTGTGTGCAGCAAAGGCATACTTAGGATTCATGATGAATAGGGATAAAGAAGTTGTAATACACACAGAGGATCTTCCACAGTATATAAAAAAGGGACTTTTTAAGTATAAAGAAGAGAAAGATAAAATTGATAAATTTATAAGGGACGACAAAATAAGGTTTTCTACAGAACAAAAAGCAATCATTCCATCAGAAGATAATAAAGCGTTTAATTTTTATGAGGCGTTGGAAGAGAAAAGAAGGTCTTTAGAAGAAAAGGGCATAAGTGAAAAGGATATAAAACTTATTATGAGTCTCGATATTGAAACATATTTAAAAAGATATATTAACGAAGCCAAAAGATATAATTTGGAAGAGCTTTATAAAGTTGTCGACAAGAGAATTGTCGATATTGTGGATAATTTTCTGAATCATGCAAGAAAAATATTAAAGAGGGATTTCAGTGAAAAGACACTGTACGGACTTTCTATGCATGTTGCAAGCTCTATTGAGAGGATATTAAGTGGAAAGAAAATAGAAAATCATCAATTAGATGATATAAAAAGGATATACAAAGATGAGTTTGAAGTTTCTAAAGAGCTGAAAAAATTGATAGAGAGAGAATTTGATATAGAGGTTCCAGAAGATGAAGTAGGCTTCATAACCATGTTCTTGTGTCTTGATATTAAACAAGAGAAAGACGACGAAAAAGTAAGTGTAATAGTGGCAATGCACGGTGAATCGACAGCTACGTCTATAGCAGATGTTTCAAATAGATTGTTGGGAGAAAATTTTGTTGTAGGGTACAATATGCCACTTGACCAGAAACCTGAAATTGCACTTAATAACCTATGTGATTTAATTAAGAAGACAAATAAAGGGAAAGGCGTGCTGTTATTAGTAGACATGGGCTCATTAGTATTCTTTGGTGATATGGTATACGAAAAAACAGGTATTCCAGTTAAGACGGTTGAAATGGCATCTACGCCTATGGTATTAGAGGCTGGAAGAAAAGCCTTATTAAATGCATCACTTGATGAAGTGTACGATTCTGCATTGAATTTAAGTCCTTATATTGGAAGAATATATAAAGACAATTTTGAGATACAAAATGGTTTTAAAAATGACGTCATAATAACTGCCTGCATTACAGGGGAAGGCACAGCATTAAAATTAAAATCCATTTTAGAAAAAAAACTTGATTTAAAATCAGCAGGAATTGATATCATAACTTTAAATATAGAGGATAAAAGAGAGTTTAAACGAAAGCTGCAAAATATAAAAAGGGAGAAAAACATATTAGCTGTAGTAAGCGCATTTGACCCGGACGATGATACAGTTAAATACATTTCAACTACTGATATATTTGACAATCAGAAATTAAGCTCTTTAAAGGTTATAATTGATTCAAGAGATGCACTGGACACCATAAATAATATGAAAGAAATAATCGCAGAAAACGTAGATATTGATGCAGATAAATACATCAAAGCCTTTAAAGAATTTTACCTAAACATCGCGGGAAACAAAGTAAGCCTCGACAACGATAAAATAATCGGGTTAATACTGCATCTGGCTTGTGCAATAGAACGTGTATTAAAAGGTGGAGAATTAATACGGATAAAAAATTGCAAATCAATCATAGAAGACAACGCATCAAAATACGAAATGATAAAAAACTCCATAAAACCTGTAAACGAAGCATTTAACGTGACTTTATCAGATGACGAATACGTCAGCATAATGATGATAGTTTTTTCACTTTAATACACATATGTGTATTGATTACGGTTACAAGCGATACACAATAATACACATTAATATTAATAAGTGAAAAGGCTTACTGATATTGCAATCACATACCTAATTTTATTTGGCATGATTTTTGCATAAATAAAAAGCAAAGAGATCATTATTGAAATATTTGCAATAGTGATTTTGACTTAAGAAACATTACTTTTCTAAGAAAGCGAGGGATAATATATGGATGACGAAATCAGTTTAGCATCGATGACAATTATTGCAAACTCAGGAGATGCACGTTCTTTTGCATTTCAAGCATTAAAGGAAGCTAAAGCAGGAAATTTTGAAAAAGCGGAAGAATTATTATCTAAATCAGAAGAAGTAGCACATGTAGCTCACAAGGCTCAAACTGAGTTGCTATTTAAGGAGGCTAACGGCGAGAAACAAGAAATTAATGTATTGCTTGTACATGCGCAAGACCATTTTATGACAAGTATGCTTGCATACGAACTTATTAAAGAAATAATATTTCTATATAAAAAATTGTATGGTTATGAAAAACAAAATGAAAATTAAGTACAAAAATATTGTTCATTAATGTTTAGTATCTAAAAAAACATTATAAATTAGTAAAATAATTAGGTAATTGTGAAACTATGAGATAAAAATTTACAGGTAGCAATCAATAGAGGAAGATATAGGGAAAATATAGAGTACCAGAGAGTGCATTTAATCAAGAAAGATCTGAATTTTATTGATGAACATTGAAAACAGAAAAAACAGGCATGACAATTAGACCCCAATATTTATGCAAATGAGGTAGATGCTTAAGTTTAGCTGGCTGTTGAATTAAGCAGCTATAGATTTAACAGAACGAATTTTATCTATAGCTCCCATACGGTATGCCAGTAAAACAGTAATAAGATGCGCAGCACCAGCCATGAAGAAATCTGCCTTGATGGTTTTGCGGTCTCTAGCCTGGAGATTACCAAGCTGTAGAGGAAGTTTGAGCCTAGAGATAACCTGCTCAATGATATGTCGAAAATCAGCTATTTGATTCCATTGCTCTGTATCTCTAGGAATAGGGGTATGAACTCTATAATTATCTTTGGGATATGTATAAAACATTCTGCCACAATCGGAAGTTGTACATTTATCCTCGCAGGAGCAAACATATTTGCCACCAGGTAACTTTTTAGTTTTAGGGCAAATAAACTTGTTCCTAAAGGAACGGTTTTTACCTTTACAAGAGCCATCCCATTTCATTGGAAGAGATGGGTCCTTTGGGCATGTAGGAATACCATCTTCATTAATTCCTGGTTTGCCGAAATTTTTTCTGGTATTTCTAGGATTAAGAGCAATGACAGGCAGAATGCCATGATTCTCAAAGAGATATTTATAGTTTGGGACATCATCGAAGCCAGAATCAGCAGTCATAGCATAAATATTAAAGTCACGATGACGCTCAAAAAAATTCTCCATAGCAGGTATAAGCAGTTTTCCATCCCATGTAAGTTTAACTTCTTCAGGGGATGCGGGCTCAGAGCTATCAGTATAATCATTAAAATCCGGCTGGTAATCGCAAAAGTCCATATGTCTTAAAATACCGAGGGCATTAGACACAACTATAGTTTTGTGGGCATAACAGAAAGTACCATTGATATATTGCAATTTAATATTAGGGTCAACAGAAGCAGTTTTAGGCATTTGATTATAGGCCATTTTATAGATGTCTTCTTTTGACTTGTCCTTGTTAAGGTATTGAAGCTTTTTAACAAGAGCATTAAAGAATTTGGGGTTGTTTTCCTTAACATAGCATTCAATACCAGTAGTATCCATAATATAAACTTCAGCAGGATTGATGCCTAATTCTTTTTCAAGGGCTTGGCCAATTTCCTGACAAATAGGTTCAGTAATATCGACTAACTTATGAAAGAAGGCTTCAATGTCATCACAGTAATCCTGTTTGAACCTTGAGTAAAAAGAAGCATCAGGAAC
>Ga0207747_1000473_pt1 | contig 45864 bp, 38 predicted proteins | sample HigsolmetaGSP11D_FD_184839 | JGI IMG/M metagenome (GOLD analysis project Ga0207747, IMG submission 184839) | High solid enriched microbial communities from the Joint BioEnergy Institute, USA - SP1-1-D (SPAdes) | ecosystem: Engineered > Bioreactor > SSF (Solid state fermentation) > Aerobic >...
TAATACAAGTCATTGGCATGGGACCACATAGAGAAGGAAAGGGAAGGCCTGACTGGTTCTACGAAAAGGACAAATTTGGAGGAATACTGTGCGATATAGGAAGCCATCAAATAGAACAGTTTTTGTTTTTTACAGGTGCAAAAGATGCAAAGGTTCAATCAGCAAAAGTAGCAAATTACAATCATAAACAGTATCCCACTTTTGAGGACTTTGGCGATGTGACACTAGTTGGCGACAATGGCGCAACGGGCTATTTTAGGCTTGACTGGTTTACTCCAGATGGCCTTGGCACATGGGGAGACGGAAGGCTATTTATATTAGGAACAGATGGATATATAGAGCTTAGAAAGTATATCGATGTTGCTAGAGAAAATACGACAGACCACGTGTACCTGGCAAATAAAGATGGCGAATATCATATGGATGTAAAGGGGAAAGTTGGATTTCCTTTCTTTGGTGAATTAATACTGGACTGCTTAAACAGGACAGAAAATGCTATGACCCAAGAGCATATATTTAAAGCTATAGAGCTAGCATTAGATGCACAGACTAGTGCTGTAAAAGTGGAATAAATAAAATAATGAGGTCCTATCTATATTTCTGTTGGTAGGACCTCGATAGATAAGGAGTGTTGTGATTTGGAAAACAAATCTTTTTATGCGCATCACAGCGCATTTGGAGCTTTTTCAAGTTTTGTGATTGGCAAATGCGGTAAGGGCGGTGGCGTTGTACTAAATGATGTGCGGCCGCCCGAGAACAATGTCTATATTGGATACAAAAGAGATGGAGTGATAAACCTACTTCCATTTATTAAAGATGATACAAAAAATGCTGAGGAAGAGTTTACAGGAGAAGTTTCTAACAGCAATAGGGGAAAAAATATAAAAGTTTTCAAGGAAGATGAAATAGAAAGAGAGTTAGGATGGGCATCAGACACATGGACTGCTGGAAACTTTAGATTTTCAATACTTACACCATTTGGATACGTCAAAAATCCTGCAGTGATGGATGAAAATGAGAAAAAACTCGCACTGGCTCCTGTCATATTTGTGCAGTTGACAATGGATAACACTGACAGCGATAAGGATGCTGAGATGATATTTGGCTTTGAAGGACCGAAGAGAATACTGTCTGAGCTTACAGATGGAAAGTACTTAGGTGGTGCCTTTGAAAGAAAGTATGGTTTTGCCATCAAAAAAAGTGATGATGTAAGGGAACTGTCAAGACTTGATATTTTAACGTCATGGGCAAATGACAACTATCAAAACCACGGTCTTGGTAGAGCACCTTCTTTGATATTTAAAGTTCCTGCAGGTGCCAAGAGAACATTTACTATCGCATTAGCAACTTATCAAAGTGGAATTATAACGACAGGAATTGATACTGAGTTTTACTATACTTCTGTGTTTAAGTCGCTAGAGGATGTCCTTGCGTTTGGTCTTGACAATGTTGATTATTATATAAATTTGGCTAGAGAAAGGGATGAAGAGCTTAGGAAAAGCGGACTCAATAAATACAGGCAGTTTTTGCTAGCTCATGCTGCTCACAGCTATTATGCCAGCACTGAGCTTCTGAAAAGAACCGATGGTACGCCTTTATGGGTTGTAAATGAAGGCGAATATATAATGATAAACACATTTGATTTGACAGTTGATCATGTCTTCTGGGAAATGAGATTTCACCCGTGGACTATTACAAATACACTAGACTTGTACGTGGAAAATTACAGCTACAAGGATCAAGCAGGTCTTGCATTTACACATGATATGGGTGTTGCAAATGGCTTTTCTAAAAAAGGGTATTCTTCTTATGAACTTCCTAACCTTACAGGATGCTTCAGCTATATGACTCATGAGGAGCTTTTAAACTGGGTGCTGACAGGTTCTGTCTATGCCATAAAAATGAACGACAAAGAATGGCTTAATAAGAACATGGATGTTTTTTCTGAATGCTTTGATTCCATCATTGCAAGGGATAAGAATAACGACGGGATAATGGATGTGGACAGTTCAAGATGCCAAAATGGCTCAGAGATAACTACTTATGACAGCCTTGATGAAAGCCTTGGTCAGGCAAGAAATAATTTATACCTTGGCGTAAAGACGTGGGCAGCGTATGTAGTACTTCATGGACTATTTAAAGAAAATGGATTGGAAGAAAAGGCGAAAAAAGCGTTAGAAAAGGCGAAAGAGGCTGCAAATACAATTGTTGGCAAGTTTGATACAGAAAATCAATATATACCTGCGGTATTTGAAAATGGAAATACTTCAAGAATAATACCAGCAGTAGAAGCGCTGGTTTATCCATATGTTGTTGGATATACGGATTTTGTAAGCGAGGTAGGAGTTTTTGGTGAGCTTATAAAGGTATTGAAGAAGCATGTTATGACGATTATGAAACCGGGTATATGCTTAGATGAAGTATCTGGAGGCTGGAAGCTTTCCTCAACAAGCAAGAATACATGGAACAGCAAGATATTCTTGTGTCAATATGTCATAAAAGATGTGCTTAATATAGACTTTGGAGATAAAGAGATTGAGTGGGATAGGGTACATGCAATGTGGCAACAGGTGTCTTGCAGTGAAGATTGTGCTACAGACCAGGTTAACAGCGACACAGGTTCACCTAGAGGAAGCCGTCTCTATCCGAGGCTTGTAACCAGCATACTGTGGATGAAATAAATTATTAAATTATCTAACATAATTTCGGGGGGCTTAACATGGTAAAAATAAAGATACCAAAAAATTCTGATGGCAAAAAATTCACCAGTAGATGGAGATATTGTGTAGGTACAGGAAGATTGGGACTTGCGCTGCAAAAAGAGTATATTGATACTTTAAAATTTGTGAAAGAAAATATAGACTTTAAGTATATACGTGGACATGGACTTTTGTGCGACGATGTAGGTATTTACCGTGAGGACATAGTAGGCAACGATGTAAGGCCGTTTTACAATTTCACGTATATAGATAGAATCTTTGATTCATTTTTGGAATTAGGGATAAGGCCTTTCGTCGAAGTCGGATTTATGCCTAAAAAATTAGCGTCCGGCACACAGACAGTATTTTATTGGGAGGGGAATGTTACTCCTCCTAAAGATTTTGATAAGTGGAGTAACCTTGTCAAAGCGGTTGTGAATCACTTTATTTCTCGATATGGGATTGAAGAAGTCTTGAAGTGGCCATTTGAGATATGGAATGAACCAAACTTAAAAGAATTTTGGAAAGATGCAGATCAAAAGGAATATTTTAAGCTGTACAAGGTTACTGCAAAGGCTATTAAGGAAGTAAATGAAAATTTACAAGTTGGAGGTCCAGCTATATGCGGCGGATCTGACTACTGGATAGAAGACTTTTTGAATTTCTGTAATGAGGAGAATGTGCCTGTTGACTTCGTGTCCCGCCACGCGTATACATCCAAACAAGGAGAATATACTCCGCATCTTATTTACCAGGAGATTATGCCATCAACGTATATGCTGGATGAATTTAAGAAAGTAAGAGAAATGATAAGAAATTCACCTTTTCCAAATCTTCCTTTTCACATAACAGAGTACAATACATCTTACAGCCCGTTAAATCCTGTACATGACACGCCATTTAATGCGGCGTATCTTGCAAGGATTTTAAGTGAAGGCGGAGATTACGTTGACTCATTTTCATATTGGACATTCAGCGATGTGTTTGAAGAGAAGGATGTTCCAAGAACGCAGTTTCATGGAGGATTTGGACTAGTTGCATTAAATAAGATACCAAAGCCGACTTTCCACATGTTTAAATTTTTCAATGCCATGGGAGAAGAGGTGCTTTACAGAGATGAACATATGCTTGTGACGAGAAGAGATGATGGGTCGATTGCATTGATTGCTTGGAATGAGATAATGGAGAAAACAGAAAATCCAGATAAGGAATATGAACTGGAAATACCTGTAGGATTCAAAGATGTCTTTATAAAGAAGCAGATGATTGATGAGGATCACGGCAATCCTTGGGGTACGTGGATACACATGGGAAGGCCGAGATTTCCAAGTAAAGAACAAATCAAGACTTTAAGAGATATTGCAAAGCCTAAAATCAAAACAGGTAGAGCTACATCAAATGATGGTTATGTAAATTTGAAATTTAAATTGGGGAAAAATGCTGTGGCATTGTTTGAATTGACTGAAGTAATAGACGAATCAAGCACGTATATAGGACTTGATGATAGCAAGATAGACGGATATTGATGTGATTTTACTTTGTAATTAAGGAGGATAAAAATGGGACTTTTCGATATGCCTTTAGAAAAGCTTAGGGAATACACCGGTACAAATCCATGTCCTGAAGATTTTGATGAATACTGGGATAGAGCTATAAATGAGATGAAATCAGTTGATCCCAAAATTGAACTTATTCCAAGCCAATTTCAAGTGCCGTTTGCGGAATGCTATGACTTGTATTTTACAGGCGTGCGGGGCGCAAGGATACATGCAAAGTATATAAAGCCTAAGACAGAAGGAAAGCATCCTGCACTAATAAGATTTCATGGATATTCTTCAAATTCAGGGGACTGGAATGATAAATTAAATTACGTGGCTGCAGGTTTTACAGTAGTTGCTATGGATGCAAGAGGCCAAGGGGGGCTTTCTGAAGATGTTGGCGGTGTAAAAGGGAATACTCTAAATGGACATATAATCAGAGGATTAGACGACGACGTTGACAACTTGTTATTCAGGCATATTTTTCTAGATACTGCACAATTGGCTGGAATAGTAATGAATATGCCTGAAGTTGATGAAAATAGAGTTGGAGTCATGGGGCCATCACAAGGCGGAGGTTTAGCATTGGCATGCGCATCATTAGAACCCCGTATACGCAAAGTCGTATCTGAATATCCTTTCTTATCTGATTATAAGAGGGTATGGGATTTAGACCTTGCAAAAAACGCATACCAAGAGATTACAGACTATTTTAGGCTTTTTGATCCTAGACATGAAAGAGAAAATGATGTGTTTACTAAGCTTGGCTATATAGATGTTAAGAATCTGGCGAAAAGAATAAAAGGCGATGTGTTGATGTGTGTCGGATTGATGGATCAAGTTTGTCCGCCATCAACTGTTTTTGCGGCATACAACAATATAAAATCAAAGAAGGATATAAAAGTATATCCTGATTACGGCCATGAGCCTATGAGGGGATTTGATGATTTAGCTATGCAATTTTTACTGGAGCTTTAAACGTTAAAAGTATGAGGAGATTTGATATAGTCAGATCTCCTCATACAATATTTTTTATCAATTTTTTGTATTCACTTACATTTAAACCTGTATACTTTTTAAAGCACGATGAGAAGTAATTTGGGTCTTGTATGCCGACTGCATTAGCGATTTCAAATGATTTCATATTTTTTTCTTTTATCAAATTTATTGCTTTTTCCATTCGCTTATTTGTAAGGTATTCTATAAAGTTTATGCCTGTCTCTTTTTTAAATGTCCTGCTTAAATAGCTGGGATTTAGGTAAAAGTGCTTAGCAACGTACGACAGTGAAAGATTGCTATTGCTGATATTTTCCTCTATAAATTTTTTAACATTATCAATCAAATTATTGATATTGCTTATCTGCTCTTTGTTTACTGCCTTAATCGTATTTTTTACAGTTGTTGATATATATTCAATCATGTCAGGCAGCGTCTCTATATTTATGATTTTGTTGTAAGACTCTACCTCAGACAAATATATATCATCAAAGTTTTCCTTTAGCTCTAATGACACAGAAAAGCAGATTGATATAATGTTTAATGCTGTAACGCGGATTAACTTAATTACATTTTCGCTTTTAAGATCTATATTAGAAAACACATCTTTTACAATATTTATTGCATCGTTTTCTAAGCCTGATTTCATGTAAAATCTCAATTCGTTAAATAGATGATTAGTGTTAAGCCCAGTTTTGCTTTCTGTAAATTGTACATCTCTATAATGTATGACATTGTTGTTGCCAACTGCTATGCGATAGTTTAATGCATCTATTGCTTCAATGTACGATACTTTTATGTCGCTTAACTCTCCTTTTATATTTCCGATCCCTATATTTACAATGCAGTCAACATCTTTGATGATTTTATTTTTCAACCTTATACAGATTTTATACAGATCTAATTTTTCATCGTTGTTTAAGATGATAATTCTATTCATTGAGTCAGTGAAAACAATGATCCTTTTCAAATCTTTAAAATAATTTTTTACGTAATTAGTCACTTTAAAATTTTGAATCAGACGAGATTCTTCGTTTACATCATTTGAATTGATAATCTCTAAAGCGGCAACTTGATAAATGCTGCCATCCAGAGATATATCGAAAAATTCTAACTTTTCATTTATCAAATTGTCAGCTAAATTGCCACTAATAAGCTCATTTAAAAACCGCTCTCTTAAATAAGGCAGATTATCGTAAAGCTGTCTTTTTAATTCTTCAAATTCTTTCTTTTCCTTCCTATCACTTTCTATGACTGCTTTTAGCTTAGATGCAGTATTTAAGACTTCATCTTCGTCTATCGGTTTAAGCAAAAAATCAGATATACCTATTTTTACGGACTTTTGAGCATAATTAAAATCATTGTAACCAGTTAGGATGACAATCTTTATTGTAGGATATTTTTGTAAAATAGATTCGCTAAATTTTATGCCATCAATTCCTGGCATTTTTATATCTGTGAAAATTACATCTGGTTTAAGTTCATCTATTAGTTTAAATCCTTCCTCTGCATTTGATGCTTCGCCTGCTATCTCCATTCCAAGCGCGTTCCAATCAATACAACCTTTTAATAGATTTCTTTCAAGATACTCATCATCAATAATAAGCACTTTTATCTTATCATTTATCATTCTGATCCTCCTTTTTTATCGGGATAGTTATTTCAATCTTTGTTCCTTCATCTATTTTGCTGTAAATTTTTACTACATCTGCAGAGTTGTAATATATTTTTAACCTTTCTATTGTTGATTTAAGACCAACGCCTTTAGACATGCCACTTTCGATTTCTTTTATCTTTTCTTCACTCATGCCTTTTCCATTGTCTTCCGTCATAAGTATAATTTGATTATCACCATATAAAGCTTTTATTGAAATGATTCCTTGACCTTCTTTATTTCTCACGCCGTGGTTCAAGGCATTTTCGACCAATGGCTGCAATATAAGCTTAGGTATTTTATAGTTTAATACTCGCTCATCAATATTCATTACAACGCTAAATTTATCTCCAAACCTTATTTTTTGTATTGTAAGATAATTGTTTATTATGTCAAGCTCTTCTTTTATGGTGATTTCTTCATTGCCATTAATCAAAAAAGATCTATAAAATTTACCCAATGCCTTGACAATCTTGCTGGCATTTTTAGTGTCTCCCATCAATATAAGGGCGCTTATTGCGTCAAAAGAATTAAATAGAAAATGCGGCTTAATCTGCGATTGCATTACATCCAGTTCCAATTTTCTTTTCAACTTTTGCTCGTTAATGATGTCGCCAATTAATTTTTTGATTTCATCGATCATCTTGTTATAAACATCTTTTAGCATCCCTATCTCATCATTGCCGGTTATAATATTTACCTTTTCAAATTTTCCATCCTTTATTCCCTTCATGGAGTTTACCAGCTTTATTATAGGCTGTGTGATAAACAGCGATATAAACAATAGCCCTAAAATAAGCAAAATAATATTTATTATTATTACTAATAGAAGTATTATATTGTATATCAAAAATTGACTGTTAAGCTCATTAAATGGCGTGACGCTTATTATATTCCAGCCGAATCTGTTTTTTAAATCTGATATTATATACACTTTACCATCTATCTTCTTTATAGTTGAATTATTAGGTTCTATATAATTGAATATCTCGTCATTTAAACTTTTGCTTATATTAGTTGGCTCTACTATACTGTTACCCTTCTCGTCTTTTAGTATAATGCTTGATGTATAAGTATTGATGGCACTGTTTATATATTTATTTAAATATGATTCTGATATATTTATTATCATTATGCCTGAAGGCTTTTGCGTATTTATATCATTTATTATTCTGATGAAAGAGACATAACCCTGGTTGCTTTTATTATTCTCCAGCAAACCGCCTCCGTTTACTTCCAAAATGTATCCACCTTTTAAACCTAATAACCTATTATACCAATTTGTAGACTGTATCATAGGTAAACTTATGCTTTTAAAAGAAATATTATCAACAAAGTATTCGTTTCCTTTAGTATCAAATATATAGATAGACGAAATAAAATCGCTGAAATTCAAGAAATCTGCTAAATACTTGCTCATTGGCTGTATAAAGTTAGCATTATTGCCAGCATTGCCGCTTGAAAGAGCAGCTTGCAAAAGTTGGCTCGAAATCAGTATTTTTGACTGGTTATCAACTGAATTGATTAACGATTCAATATTAGAATTAATGTTCGAAACAATTTCGTTTGAAACCTGCATAACTTTATTGTTTGTAATGTTATTATTTATCTCTTTGTATGCTATCGAAAGAAAAGAAATCGAAATTATTAAAACAAACATATAATACAAAATTATTTTGGTTGAAATATTAAGATCGCCAAATTTTTTAATAAACCTTTTTAACATAACATTAACTCCCTTGGAGTAAAGTAATAAAAATAATTATTACAAAAACGTGAATTTTAAAATTATTGTGGATTTGTACATCATAAAATCTAAACTAATAATTTCAGCAAAAGATATCTATAAATTATTTTAACACATTTAACGAAAAATTGTAATGATTTTTGTTTATATAGTAAACAAACAAAGTAAAAAAATCAAAGATTGTGGTAAAAAAATTATATTCATAATGACGGTATAGTATTTTATCATATAAATGTAAACAATTTTAAAATTATTTATTTTAGAAAGGATGTGCGGTAATGAAGAGGTTTAAAAAATTAATATTGATTGTGTTATCTTTATTGCTGGTACTTAGTGCATCAGCATGTGGTTCTAATGGTTCAAACAGCTCGAATGCTTCAAATTCATCGAAGTCTTCAAGCTCGTCAGAAAAGATAACGCTTACCTATTGGAATATCTTTACTGGTGAGCCTGCAAAGACAAAAGTCAAGGAGATTATTGATCAGTGGAATAAAGAAAATCCAAATGTGCAAATTGTTGAAAGCGTTACTGAAAACGATGCTTACAAGACAAAGATTAAGACTGCAATTGCTGCAAATGAAGCACCTGATATATTTCAAACATGGGCTGGTGGATTCTCACAGCCGTTTGTTGAATCTGGAAAAGTTCTTGCGTTAGACAGCTATTTAAATGATGGTACAAAAGATCAAATGTTACCAGGAGCCTTGGATAACATCACATATGATGGGAAAATATACGGTTTAGTTTATGATCAACAAGCTAGTGTACTTTATATAAATAAAGAATTGTTCGACAAATACAATGTAAAGGTTCCAACGACATTCAGTGAATTGATTGATGCAATAAAGACTTTCAAATCAAAAGGAATAACTCCATTTGCACTTGGTGAAAAAGATGAATGGCCAGGTATGTGGTACTATGATATGATAGCACTTCGTGAAGGCGGTGTGCAGCTTACTAGAGATGCATTGAATGGCAAAACATCATTTGATAACCAAGCTTTTATAGATGCGGCTCAGAAACTTCAAGAGATGGTTGATGCAGGTGCGTTTGATCCTGGATTTATGGGCCTTACAAGAGATGAAGCTACAGCAGAATTTAATCAAGGAAAAGCTGCTATGTACTTTGGAGGAAACTTTGATGCAGCAGCATTTGATTCAGATCCATCATCACTTGTAAAAGGAAAAATAGAAGCTGTAAGATTCCCAAGTATAGAAGGCGGTAAAGGTGACCCAACAGAGTATATAGGTGGCGGTGCAGATGCTTTAATGGTTAGTGCGAATTCAAAGCATAAAGATGAAGCTGTTAAAGCTGCGAAATATCTTGCAAAGCAGTTATCTGATATGGAATATCTGATTGGTGCCGGATTACCAATGTACAAATACGATAATGTTGATCAATCTAAAGTTGATCCATTAGAGATACAGATAATGAATAATATCGTTGCAAATGCAAAAGGAAACGTTCCTGCATGGGATTTGTACCTAATGGGTGATGCAGCACAGACTCATAAAGATTTAGTTGCTCAATTGTTTGCAAAACAGATTACTCCTCAAGATTATGCAAAACAAATGCAACAGAAGATAAATGGTAAGTAATATTATTGATAAATTTCCTGCTAATTATTTGATAATTAGCAGGAAATTATTTAACGGCGCACAAAGATAACTACTATTGATAGTGTATATGCGTTTCTATTATTTTTGTTAGGAGGTTTTTCTATGGAAAAAATTTTGAGCGATAAGAAAGCAATATTTCTCTTCGTCTTTCCTGCATTTTTAGTTTTTTTGGTTATTGTATTGCTTCCAATATTTTTTTCTTTTTATTACAGTCTATTAAAGTGGGACGGTTTTAGCAAAGGAGTCTTTATTGGACTGCAGAACTATAAAAATTTATTTATTAATAACACAGATGGGTTTATTATTTCTGTCAAAAATTCGTTTATATTGGCAATTCTTTCTGTTTTTATTCAACTGCCTATTTCTCTTTTGCTTGCTTTAATACTGTCTAGAGGAATTAAAGGTGAAAAATTTTATAGAACAGTGTATTTCATACCTGTTATATTATCGACGGTTGTTATAGGTCAACTTTGGATGAAGATATATAATCCCAATTATGGACTTTTGAATTTCATACTGACTAAAATTGGCTTGCAATCTCTTACAAATCAGTGGCTTGGAAATACAAAAACAGCTCTTATGGCAGTATTCGTCCCGATCTTGTGGCAATATATTGGCTATCACATGCTCTTGATGTATGCATCAGCAAAATCAATACCTACAGACATATATGAAGCCGCAAAAATCGACGGTGCTACTGAATCACAGATCGCGTTTAGGATAACAATACCTCTCATGAAACCTATATTGAAGGTTTGTGTTATATTTGCTGTAATTGGTTCATTCAAAGCCTTTGACCTCATTTATGTTCTGACTAATGGAGGACCATTACATGCTAGTGAAGTACCTTCAACTTTAATGTATACAACGATATTTACCAAATATCAATACGGATATGGAAGTGCAATGGCTATATTTATCATTTTAGAGTCATTAATAGGAACATTGATTATACAAAAATTATTCGGAAAAGATGTAGCATATTAAAGGTGGTGTGAAAATTGGAAAATATGGCTAACGAAAATAAAAAGAGTGGATTAAAAAAATTAGGATTTTATATACTTGAAGCTGTTTTAGTTATTTGGGCGATAGTACAGCTGTATCCTTTATTTTGGTTATTTTTATTCTCTGTAAAAAACAATACAGAAATATTTGGAGGAAATATACTTGGATTTCCTCGTATTTGGCAGTGGTCAAATTACACTGTTGCTTTATCTAGCGGTAATGTTGGTAGGTACTTTATAAATAGCACAATAGTCACTGTTTTAACCATTGTAATATCAAGTATTTTGGTGGCAACAAGCGCATATGCAATTGTAAGAATGAAATGGAAGTACAGCAAACTTGTTCTTACGATATTTTTGACTGGAATGATGGTGCCGATACATGCTACGCTGCTTCCGTTATTTATAATTTTGAAGAATTTGAACTTGCTTAATACGTACGCATCGCTGGTAATACCATATGTTGCTTTTGCTATACCTATGGGAATATTTATATTGACAGGTTTTCTGTATACTATACCGAGGGAGCTAGAAGAATCGGCATTTCTAGATGGATGCAGCATATATAAGTCGTTTTATTACATTATATTGCCGCTTATAAGACCGGCATTAGCGACTATAGCGATTTTTACGTATTTGTCGACGTGGAATGAGCTTATGTTTGCGAATACTTTTATAAATAATGATGCCATAAAGACATTGACAGTTGGTATCATGTCTCTGTCAGGACAATATCAAACTGAATGGGGACCAATTGGTGCCGGACTTGTAATTGCTACGATTCCTACAATTTTAATATATGTTTTGCTTAGCGAACAAGTGCAAAAGAGCCTTGTAGTAGGAGCGGTAAAGGGGTAAAATTATAATAGTGTTATTTAAAAAATATTTAATTGAAGGAGATAATGGAAGTGAGAGTAAGCTTTAATTATTATCCTCACGGTAAGAGAAAAGCCTTGACAATGAGTTATGATGACGGTCAGGTTTACGACAGAAGATTGATAGAGATATTCAACAAATACGGCATCAAAGGAACATTCAATTTGAATTCAGGTAAGTTTGATACAGAACCTTATGTATCTAGAGAAGAGATAAAAGAATTGTATAAAGGACATGAAGTAGCAGTCCATTCACTAGATCATCCTTATTTGACGTTGATACCTTCGGAAGAACTTGTCTATCAAATAATGGAAGATAGGAGAAACCTTGAATCACTTGTAGGCTATCAGGTACGTGGTATGGCATACCCTTATGGTGACTACAACGATACATTGCTAAACAGTCTTGTAGCATTTGGCATAGAATATTCCAGAACTGTTAGGTCGACTAAAAGCTTTAGGATACCTAATAATTTTTTAGAATGGCATCCAACTTGCCATCATGATCAAGATGTAATAGAAAAGCTAAAGGAATTTAAAAGCCTAAAAGAATGGGAGCAGATGCCATTGTTTTACGTTTGGGGGCATAGCTTTGAGTTTGAGAGAAATGACAATTGGGAATTGATAGAAGAATTTTGCAAGATGGCATCGTTTGATGAAACCGTGTGGTATGCTACCAACATTGAAATAATGGATTATATAAATGCGCTTAAAAGCTTAAAGTTTAGTGCTGATGGCAGCATGGTATATAATCCATCAGCAATACCCGTTTGGATTGCAGTAGATGATGAGCCTGTAAAGATAGATTCTGGTGAGAAAATTAATCTAAAATAGCATGTATATATAAAATCATCCGCGATCGTCATTAGTAAGGCGATTTAGTGGATGATTTTAGTTTTTTTATCTGCTTTCTAATTTGTACAGCTTAATGTAGCTATTGAAAGATGGATATTAAAATTATAAAAAAGACTAGTTTCTTTCGCATTACGCAGGATTTCCTTAACTTGAGAATTAATATGATGTCTTCCAAAAGCCTATGAATAATACTTGTTGTAGCAAGATGTTACTTAAGTGACCGGAAAGCGGTCATTTTTTTGGGTTTTTATGGATATTTTTGGCAAAAATGGCTCAAAAAATGACCGCTTTTCGTACCTTCCCAATTTGGTAAATATGGTATATAATAGTAACAAACATATGAATGGCCATTCATTGTTGAATAAAATTAGTAATTAGTAATATTGTTTAGGTACCAAAACAGTATTACAATTACAAAAAGGAGATGTATTGTAATGTTAAAGAAGTTAGTTTCATTACTTCTAGTAGTGGCACTTTTGTCAGTTTCTACATTTAGCTCTGTTTTTGCTGCTGATAATAAAAATGACATTAAAAAAGAAGGAGTAATAACCATCACTGACTCAGATTATGATACTATGATTAAGACTGGAAAGCCTGTATATTTAGGGGATAATACTTGGGCTAAAATAGTAACATTCGATGAAATGGTATCGGAGGTTGCAAAAAATAAAGGAATTTCTGCATCTGAGGAAAGAAGTCAAATATTGAGTTCAGAACTAAATGATAAAAATATCTTAACAAATAATAATGATGATATTTTCTATGTTCATTTTTATAAGCAATTTGAAGTTGGAAATACGGGTTGGTATCCTCAATTGGATATTTACGTAAAATGCCAAGGACCTTATAGAGATTTTATAGGTATTTCCGATCTGAATCTTATTCGCTCTTACAATTATATATCTAAACAATTTTCAGGCAAATGCCAGGCTAAAGTTGAAAGTGTAAAGAGAATTTATTGGGTGGTAAATGGTGATTTTTATAACAATGGATCTACTTCATGGTCATTTGGAGGTTCCGTTGGTATAGGACAATATGCAACTCTAACTTTTTCAATTAGTGAAGCAAGCAATTATTTTGGATATGCGTACAATTATGGCTATGTAGAAAATAGATAAAATTTTTAGAGGAAGTGATTTTTGGTTTGAGTGCGAATAAATTTAAAGTAATTTTTGTCATTGACTTAATTTTTATTGCGTTTATTCCAAGTTTATCTAATCTTTATACTAGATATGGCTCTGAATTAGATTACTTAGTACCTTATTTTAGCGGATTTATATCCTTGTTAACAATTGGGATATTTATAGGTGTCATGTGCATTAAAAAAATTTTTAATAAATAGATAAAAATTGTATGTAACTGTTAGCAAGGTGTTTGACAATTATAATCTTGGATGAATTGAAGTTTATGGTAATATAAGCGAAAAAGAAAGTAAAAAGTAAAGGCATATTCAAATATATTTTGGATATGCCTTTTAATGAAAAGTCCTCGTCAGAACATCAATACGTCATTTTATCGACTTATGTGTATTAATTCTATTATAATTTCAATACTTTTAAGAAAAAATTTTATTAGCCGATATACACATTGAGGAGGTGATAGCGTGAAGAAGATGGTGGCTTTTGCGCTTTCAGTCGCAATTGTTGCGGGTTCCATATCGCTTGCTGCCGCAAAGCCAAGAGAAAATCATAGAAATACTTTAAGACAAGCAAATGCCGTAACTGTAAAAAGCGAAGATAGACAAGAAGTATCTTTTGGTAAAAGTAATGAGGCAAAGTATACAAAATTTGCCGGAAAGGTTAGGGCTAAAGGAAAAGAAATCAAATTTGACATTCCTCCGGTCATCAAAAGCGGTACAACGTTGATTCCGGTGCGTGCTGTAGTTGAGAGTCTAGGTGCAAACGTAAATTGGGATGCTGCATCAAATACTGTTACAATTACAAAGGGAGACAAAACTATTGTATTTGACTTAAATAACTCAAAAGTATACGTAAATGGTACCGAAGTAACTATAAGTATGCCGGCAATGGAAATTAGCAATAGGACATTTGTTCCATTAAGGTTTATCGCCGAAAGCTTAGGAGTAAAAATAAATTACGATAACAATACAGGAAACATAGACATTGAAGATGATAATACGCAAAACAGTACTGTATCGCAAGATGTCTATGGACAAACAGATGAGACAGTTATACAGGATGTCTATGGATCTGATAATACAGATAATACAGACAACACAGTTGTAAACAGTGTATATGATGAACAGGATTAAAATAGAATTTATAAAAAGATACTCACCTTTGAGTATCTTTTTATAGCATTTTTTGATTTTTTTATTTTGAATTTTTGAGTATTATTTATGCAGTCATCCCGCCTACTACTTCTAAAGCAATTCCTGTGATGAAAGAAGCTTTTTCTGAAGCTAAAAATAATACTGCTTCAGATACATCTTTAGGCTCACTATAGCGACCTAGAGGAACTGATTTAGTTAAAAATTCTTTAGCAGCTTGCGAATCTTCTGGATTAAATTCTTTTTCTAAAGATCTCATCATGCGTGTATTAACTAATGCAGGGCATACAGCATTGACGCGTATTCCAAGACCTGCATATTCTACTGCAGCTGTTTTTGTGAGAGCTATGACGGCAGCTTTTGATGCATTATAAGCACTTGTATTAGGCATACCCTTTAAACCTGCAATAGAAGACGTATTTATAATTGAACCGAATCCTTGCTCTTTCATGACACGCAATACGTACTTTAATCCGTAAAAGACACCTTTTATGTTTACATCAATGATTAAATCAAGTGAATCCGATGGATAATCTGTTATTGGCGCAACTTTTCCTTCTACACCTGCATTGTTAAAAAACACATCAATCTTTCCAAAATGATCTTTTGCTTTTTTTACATATTGTTGAACTTGCTCTTCTTTGCTTACATCTGCACATATTAGAAGGTAATTTTCTTTTTGTAAATTCAGATCTTGTGCTGTTTTTTCAAGAGCATCCATGTTTAAATCAACTAAAGCTAATTTAGCTCCCTCTGCAGCAAATGATTTAGCGGTTTCTTTGCCTATTCCACCAGCAGCTCCTGTAATCAATACAACTTTATCTTGAAAAGTCATTAGTAAATTCTCTCCTTTTAAAATTAATTTGCAAAATCAATACTATACAATTTTTTCTAACTTGTCAATAGATGTTTAGTGTTATGGTAAAGATAATCAATACATATAAAACTGTTTACTTGAAAAAATATACTAATTGAACTATTATATATTGTAAAAATTAATTTAATAACTTCAAAGAAGTGTTAAATATGGAGGAAGCAATTAGCTTTTTAAAAGCAAATCCTGTTTTATACCTTGCGTCGATAGAACGTGACAGCAAGCCTAAGGTTATTCCATTTCAATGTAACTTATCATTATTGATGCTTGATAGATTGGATGAATGGTAAGTTGTACTTTACAAAAATTAGATAGACTTTAGGTGATGACTTAATTTGACCTTTGCATATGTTATAATATCAATATAAGGATGTATTTCGACTGTGTACATTGATAGTAAATGATTTAGATTGTTGGTTAGGGGGGATTGCCAATGAAGTACGGTATTAGAAAACCAAGCCTTAAAAAGAGCATTGCAGCAAGGACAAGTGTAAAAAGATTTATAAGGCATAATCTTGGAATAAAGGCTCCAAGAGGATATGGATGGTTGACAAATCCTAAAAAAGCAGCATATAATCGGATATATAATAGAACTAGCATAAGTTTGTTTAAGCTCTTGAAAAGTATTTTTAAATAAATTTTTTTACATATCAGTTATTAACTTTTGGGAAGACTAGCATGTATATTGACTTATTAAATGGGACAATTTGGTCTTAAAGCCTGCTGCAGGCTATATAGTTGTAAATCCATATTACAAAAATGGATTTACAACTTTTACTTTATCAAAATACTGTCCAGAATTTAAATCTTCGCTCCATATTATGCTGCAATCAAGATTTATAGCACTGCAGACTATAAGAGAATCCCAAAATGAAATCATATAACGCTGACTTATTTGGATCGCATCAAGTATATCCTCGACATTCGGTGTATCTAGTTTTCAAAGTCCAAGATCTGAGATAATTTGTGACGCTTGCGAAGGAGATAATGGTCTTTTCACCTTTTTTGTAATAGTTACATAAAACTCTGATAGAATTTGAGTGCTCAGACAGCCATTTCTCGTATTCCACAAATCTTTTAATAATTTTTTAGCAATTTCATGTTTTCTGCCGGCAGATATGTCGTGGGCACAGCCCAAAATATTCGTATCAACAAATTGCAAACCAATATTATCTTTCATATAAATCCTCTCTATTCCATGTTGTTTTACCTTCTGTGCCTAAATCAATGTTATTTTCTAATATGTCAATATGGTGCAATCTTGCTTTTTCATACAAATCCTCTTTTTTAACTATTTCTTCTAATGTCTTGGTTAGAAGACCAGATACATATGTTTGTTTATTTATAGCTATATGCTTTATCTTCTGCAATAAATCTTTAGGTAATGATAATGTAATGTTTTGTGTCTTGTTCAATGATACCACCTCCACGTAATTTAGTATAGCACATATTTACGTGTATATCAATTCATTTATTTATCAATGGTTATTTAAAAATACTTAGATTTATGTCATTTCGCAATAGTTTTTAGCATTATACAGATACTATTGTATTTTATAAATTATTGAAGACAATTTTGCATTATGGTACTATAATTTTAGATCTAAAAGAAAGAGTGAATATTGATGAATGGCGAACAATTAGAGACAAAAGAAAAGATTTTAAATGCGACAATTGACATTGTTGGCATGAAAGGAGAGGCAACAATCAGAGAGATTACTGAAAAAGCCGGTGTCAATGTCGCATCCATTAATTACTACTTCGGCAATAAAAACAACCTGCTGAAAGAAGTAGAGAACTATTATGCAGAGAAACTTTTAAAATCAGGTTATGATATTTTATTGGATACAAGTTTGACGCCACAAAATAGACTTTTTAAGTGGGCGCTAAATTTAATAGAATACATGTATAAATACCCTGCATTGATTGCCATCATAGTTAAATTAACAAATGACGACAAGAGCTATAATCCGGTAATGATAAAAAAGATATATTTTAATGATGAAATACAAGAAATAATAGAGGATATAATAAAGGATATAACAAAAATAGAAGATAATAGAATCTTAAATTTTAAATACCTACAACTTTTTTCAGGTATTTTAGGTACCGTTATAAACCATGTCGTTGTAAGCATATATGGCGATAAAAAAAGCATTTTAAATTTAGGAGATCCTGAAGAACTAAGGCAGTACATAAGGCTTTTGATAGACAGCATTTTAAAATAAATAAACATTTTGTGATTTTTCTTATCTTTTAGCATAAGATAATTAAAAGATTATTATGTCGATTATGTTGACTCATTAATTTTAATATGCTAAACTTAAAACAAATATTTTAAACAATTGTTTAATTACACTTTATTAATGGAGATAGATATAGATGGGAAGCTTTGTAGAAGTAAAGAATATTTCTAAAAGGTATAAGATGGGTGAAATTATAATTACTGCAGTTTCGGGGGTAAGCTTCAATATAGAAAAGGGCGAGTTTACTGTCATAGTAGGTGAAAGCGGTGCTGGAAAGACGACAATTTTAAATATGCTTGGTGGAATGGATACCTGTGATGAAGGCCAAATAATTGTGGATGGAAATGAGATCAGCAAATACAACCAAAGACAACTGACAACATATCGTAGAAAAGATATAGGGTTTGTATTTCAGTTTTATAATCTTGTTCCAAACCTTACGGCTTTAGAAAATGTAGAACTAGCAACGGATATCTGTGATAATCCTATGGACCCTGTAGAGGTACTTAAAGATGTAGGACTTTCTGAAAGGCTTAACAATTTTCCTTCGCAATTGTCAGGTGGCGAACAGCAGCGCGTAGCTATAGCCAGAGCACTGGCAAAGAATCCTAAATTGTTATTATGTGATGAACCAACAGGGGCTCTAGATTATAAGACTGGAAGAGCAATTTTAAAGTTGCTGCACGAGACGTGCAGGAGATTAGGAATGACAGTCATAATAATAACGCACAACAAGGCTATAACTCCAATGGCAGATAAGGTTATAAGCCTTAAAAATGGTAGCGTTGAAAATATAGTTGTCAACGATTTTCCAGTCCCTATAGAAAGGATAGAATGGTAAATGGGAAAATCTCTATTAAAAGATATATTTATTGAAATTGTTCGGACAAAGAAGAGGTTTTTATCTTTGTTCTTTATTGTTTTAATGGGCGTTGGTGTTTTCGGTGGAATAAAAGCAGCAAGCCGAGATATGAAACTCACCGCTGACAAATACGCTGATGACTACAATCTTTTTGATGTGCAAGTTATCTCAACAATGGGGCTGACAAAAGGCGATGCAGAAAGTATAAGCAAGGTAAAGGGTGTTGCGGCTGTCAATCCTTTTTATACGATTGATGCAGTTGTAGATAAAAACAATAAGGGCTTTGTCATAAAAGTCATAAGTATAGATCCTTCAAAAATAAAGAATGATAAAAATTATGTAAATAAACCTAAGCTTCTAGAAGGCAGATTTCCTGAAAATAATTCTGAATGTGTCGTAGAGACAAAATTTCTAAAAGATCTTGGCTTTTCTATAGGTGATACTGTAACTATAAATTTGGATTCTCAAAATCAAGACAATATTAAAAGCAAAAAATTTAAAATAGTCGGTGTAGTTGAAACGCCTTATTACATCTCAAGAGACAGAGGTTCCAGCAATGTTGGAAATGGGCAGATACAGGCTTTTATGATGGTACCTCAATCTGATTTTTCAATGGATGCATATACAGAGATAGATGTGCTGGTAAATGGCGCAAAAAATTTTTCTACTTTTTCTGATAAATATTATAATTTTATACGTCCGGTAAAAGATGACTTAGTCACATTGGGAAAAGTTCGGAGTGAGATAAGGTATGAAGAGATAAAAGGTAAAGCACAAAAAGAAATTGACGATGCAAAGAGGGAACTTGAAGATAAGGAGAGTAAGTACAACAAGGAATTGGCTGATGCTAAAGCAAAGCTGGATGAAACAAGTGCTATGCTTTCCAATTCAAAAATGCAATTAGATAAAAAACAAGCCAGTTTTAATGAGCAAATGGCTTTAAATCAGAAAAAAATTGATGATGGAAAAAGGCAGGTCGCAGAGACACAGGCGAGTATATCACAGAATGAAATAGATTTAAATAATGCAGAAGCTGAGATACAGGCAAAAGAAAAAGAATTAAATTATGATGAAAACATAAAAAAATTAAATTCGACATACGATGAACTTAATAGCTCGCTAAATCAATTGAATTCTGAGATAAACAATAATCCATCTTTAAAAGATCAGCTAAAACCAAAGGTAGATGAATTAAATGCGCAAATCGCAAGTGTATCTAAACAAATAGATACACTTAATGCAAACAAACAGGCATTAGACTTAAACTTGGCGCAGTTAAATGAGAAGAGGTCACAGCTTGAAAGTGCCAAAGCGCAATTAGCTGCGTCAAAGGATAATATAGCGAAACAAGAAGCCGCACTTAATAAAGCTAAGATTGATGGTCAAAGGCAGCTTAATAGTGCGAGGGAACAATTAAATAATGCTTTAAAAGAATTAACTGATAATGAGAAGAAGTATCAGGAAAATAAAGTAGAGTTTGACAAGCAGATAAGTGATGCTAAAGAAAAAATAGCATCTTCTGAAGAGAAACTTAATGGTTTAAAAAAGCCTAGCTGGTATGTTTTAGATAGAAAATCAAATATAGGCTATGTAGAGTATGGAGATGAAGCAGATAGGATAAAGGCGCTGGGAAATGTATTTCCGACCATCTTCTTCCTTGTTGCAGCACTGGTAAGCTTAACATCGATGACTAGGATGGTAGAAGAGCAGCGTACACAGATGGGCATATTGAAAGCATTAGGATACGGCAAGTTTGCCATAATGTTGAAATTTGTAATATATTCATCAGTTGCAACAATCTTGGGTGGTCTTGCAGGACTTATCTTAGGCTTTAATATACTGCCGAGGATAATATTCAATGCGTATAGCATGATGTACACACTGCCTCCGGTCATAACAGAGTTTAATGTCTATTATACAATTTTGGGAATTGTTGCTGCATTGATATCTACTACAGCCGTAACTGTTTTGGTGTGTCTTAGCGACTTAAGAGAGACTCCTGCTTCATTGATGAGGCTGAAATCGCCTATGGCAGGGAAGAGAGTTTTGCTGGAGAAAGTAAATTTTATTTGGTCACGACTTGATTTTATGCAGAAGGTAACTGCCAGAAATATATTTAGGTACAAGAAAAGATTTTTCATGACTGTAATTGGTATAGGTGGTTGTACTGCATTGCTGCTTACTGGATTTGGAATCAGAGATTCTATAAATATCATTGTAGATAAACAATTCAACGAAATTTTTAAATATCAGATGGTTACGACTTTTAAGAGTGATGCTTCTTCAAAGGACATAAAAGAGCTTTCTGCAACTATTAATAATGACAAAGATATAAAGGAAAGCATCATGCTTAATCAATCCAGCGTAGACGTTACAAAAGGTAAAGTTAAAAAAAGCGCATTTCTAGTCGTTACTGGCGATAAGGAAAAATTTAAAGATTTTATAGTCCTGAGAAGTAGAACTACTGGTGATAAAATACCATTGACAGACGATGGAGTTGTCGTAACTGAAAAGCTTGCAAATATGCTTGGAGTGAGGAGTGGCGATTATATCTATTTAAACACCGGTGATGGCAGGAAAGCAAAAGCAAAAGTAATTGGCATAGCAGAAAATTATTTGCAGCATTATATTTATATGAGTTCTTCTTTGTACGAAAAGCTATTTGATAAAAAAATAGCTTCAAATGAGATATTGTCGAAGATTGCTGACAGTTCAAGCACAAAAGAAGATGAGCTGTCTCAAAGAATATTGAAATCGCCTGCAGTAATGACCGTTAATTTTATATCATCTGTTAAAAAGACATTTCAAGACGTTGTAAATAACTTGTTGTCAGTCGTATTAGTTCTGATCGTTTCTGCAGGAACGCTTGCTTTTGTGGTCCTTTATAATCTAACTAATATAAATATAACAGAGAGAATAAGAGAACTTGCTACTATGAAAGTGCTGGGATTTTACGATGATGAAGTTTCTATGTACGTAATGAGAGAAAATTTCATACTTACTGTCATCGGAATTTTACTAGGATTTGTGATGGGAATTTTCCTTCACAGGTATCTGATGACGACGGTAGAAGTAGAGATTCTCATGTTTGGGCGCAATATTGAACCGATGAGCTTCTTGTATTCTGCACTTATCACAATTGGATTTTCTATTCTTGTAAGCATTGTAGTGCACTTCCAGCTTAAGAAAGTCGATATGGTGCAATCATTAAAAAGTCCGGAGATTGATTAATGTATGGTATTGTGCTATCATCTAATGAAGATTTCAATGATAGCACAATATTTTCTATTTTTATTGATGAATTCTATACATTAATTTATAATGTTAATAAGGATTTATTAAATCTCTATATGTAAAGGAGTGTATCTATATGCCCATAATCAATTCAATAACAAAGGAAAAATTAAGTGACAAAGTAAAAAACGCTATAAAGACAGAGTTTGCATCTATGATGATGGATGTCGCCGGCAAAAGCGAAAATTGGCTCATGGTGAGATTTACAGAAGGCGATGATTTGTATTTCCACGGAGAGCCTTTAGATAAAGGTGCAATCGTAGAGATACAGTTAATAGGAAAACTGACTAAGGAACAAAAGGAAAAGATTTCAGCAAGAATCTGCGATATTTTTGAAAATAATTTAAAATATCCTAAGGACAATGTATACATAGTCATTCAAGAATTTGCTGGTGAAAATTGGGGATACAATGGCAGCACATTTTAAAGGTGAAAAATTATGTCTGATAAAATAAATTTTAATGTTATAAAGCCTATTGATGAGGTTAGATATCTTACTGCTGATAATGCATCAAGGTATCGCCTCATCATGCGATATTTTTACCAGAACTATGAGCGGCTTAGATACTGGTTATCTAAAGAGGATGTTTATAATTATGTAAAGAATTTTGATTTGTTTTACGATTATACGATGGAAAAGTGTGAACAGGATTTAAAGTCTCTGACAGAGTGGAAAAACTTAATAGCTGAGCAGGACACTGGAAGAGCCCAATCTGCAGAAGAATTTAAAAACAAGAAATTTAGATACATGCTTAGCGAGTATTCGATAGAGATAGAAAGGATGACAATTAATCTAGAAAAAATAAAAGGCTATGGTGGTTCCCTAGAGCCGTCCTTATTTCAGAGATTGTATGAAAACTTAAAGAAAATTGATGATATATCTAAAAGCGATGACTTAGAAGCTGTATACCGGTGGTGGAAAGATTTCACTTCTGATTTTGAAAACATTTATCACAATGCTATAGACTACATTGCTAGTTTGCAAAGTTCAAATGCAGATGAACTTATGAAAACTGATGCTTTTTTAATATACAAAGACAAACTTACAGAGTATTTAAGAGGGTATATAAAGGATTTGCAGAGGTTCTCTCAGGTTATCGTATCACTTTTAAATAAGATTGACAAAAAGTCATTAGATGGTATCGTAGAAAAATTGCTGCTTTATGAGGAGAATATACCGAGGCTGGACCGGGATTTTGATATTAATGACGTCAAAGAAAATATATTAAGCAAGTGGGAGAACATAGTATTTTGGTTTAGAGGAAATGGCGATGAAGATAGTGAAGCATATAGGCTTCTTGAGATATCAAATGAGATAATAAGAAAGATTACAATGTATGCAGCTAGAATTTCTGAAAACAGGTTAAGGACTGCAAGTAGGAAAAGCGAATATATAAAGCTTTCAAAGATATTTGCAAATACCGATGACATAGGCTATGCTCATAAGCTTTCATCAGTCGTGTTTGGAGTTTTTCACACGCGACATTTATATGGCGATTTTGACAAAAAGACCGAAAGCATAAATGAAAGCGTGTGGGATGATGTGCCATGTAAATTTTTGATAAGGCCAAAGACGAGAAGTTATACACAATCCACAAAGACAAATGCTATAATAGATAGGGTAGAAGAAAAAGAGATGTGCTTAAAACAGTACCTTGAAGAAAGACACAGTGAGATTGAGGAAATATCAAAGTATATAATTGACGGCAAGATTGTGCTGAGAGAGTTGCCAATAATAAAGCCTTTTATAAGGACAACCCTTTTAAGCTGGATCAGCAAATCCTTAAGTCAGCCTAAAAATATAGCTAAATCAGAAGATGGCAGGACATACAAAGTCAGTATTTCAAGAAATAAGGTAATAACTTTAAATTGCACAGACGGTGTCCTTGAAATGCCTGATGTAACGATAGAGTTTTTAGATTGATACGGTGGTGTTTTTAGTTGGAGGAGCTTGAGATACTTTTAGAGAACTTTTGGGTTACAAAAGATGACACAGAAATGTTTAATAGAATACGTGATAATGAAAAGAAATTAAGATCATTTGTAGAGGATAAGTTAGGATATCGGCTTATTGTGAATCCACTTCTTATAAAGCTGGAGAAGATACCGGGTGATGCTGAAGAGTGGATGGGGATCGAAGAATTTCAAAGTCCTATGGACTACGCATTTTTATGCCTACTTCTTGCATTTTTAGAAGATATGGGGATAGGTGACCAATTTATACTTTCAAATATAACGGAGTATATCGAGATGCAGTATGATGGCATAGAAAGTGTTGACTGGACCCTTTTTAAGCATAGAAAATCCCTTGTCAGGGTACTTAATTTTGCAGAAAAAATGAAAATGATAAAAGTCGATGATGGAGAGCAGGAAAGATTTGCTGATAATCGTGAAATAGAGGTTTTATATGAAAATACAGGGCTTTCTAGGTATTTTATGAGAATTATGAGCAGCGAAATAAGCGAAAAGATGACAATGGAAGATTTTATGAAGGACGATAGGTATGAAGATAATAAGGTTCTTGAGAGAAGGCATAGGGTGTACAGAAAACTTCTTTTATCTCCGGCTGTTTACTATGAAGGACCTGACGACCAAGATTTTATCTACATAAAAAATTATAGAAATACGATAGAAAAAGACTTTGACGATTATCTCGATTCGAAACTGCACATTCATAAAACATCTGCATACATAATTTTCGATGAGAATAAGTATGCAACATCTTATTTCCCAGACAATAAAAATATATCTGATATAGTTCTTCAAATCGCATATGTTTTAAGAGAGATGATAGATTCCGGTGATTTAAATGTAGGAGTAAATGACCGCATTGAAATTACAGAAGGACAATTTATGAATATCATATCTGATGTAAAGAATAGGTTTAAAAGTGGATGGAGCAAAGTATACGCTGATATGAATGATGATAAATTGTTTAGTGAGATTACAGAATTTATGGAAAGTTGGAAAATGGTAATATACAATGATGATACCCACTCGTATACTTTGATGCCGATCTTAGGTAAGTTTATTGGTGAATATCGAAGTGATTTTAAAGGAGCAATTCAAAATGGATGATAGATGGATAATTAATAGAGCTGGTCTTCTTAACTTTTGGTATTATGATGATGAAGTATTCGAATTTTCTGGAGGAAGGCTTCTTCTAAGAGGTTCCAATGGTTCAGGAAAATCTGTAACTATGCAGAGCTTTATACCTCTTCTTTTAGATGGCAATAAAAGCCCTGAAAGGCTAGATCCATTTGGCTCAAGGGCTAGAAGGCTTGAGGACTATCTTTTAGGTGAAGAAGATGTAAATGGAATTGACGAGAGAACTGGTTACCTTTATATGGAATTTAAGAAAGGAAGTAAAGATAACTATATATCTATAGGCATAGGCCTTAAGGCAAAGAGACATCAAAGCATGGACTTTTGGGGATTTATCATTAAAGATGGAAGACGAATAGGTATAGATATATTGCTTTATAAGATGGAGACGGGTATCGATGGCAAGAGAGTCAAAATACCTTTGTCAAAAAAAGAGCTTAAAAATTGCATTGGAAACGGCGGAGAAGTAGTTGATTCACAAAGAGAATACATGGAATTAGTAAATAAAAATATATTTGGCTTTTCAAGCATTGATGACTATGATGAACTTATTAAGCTTTTAATACAGCTTAGGAGTCCAAAGCTTTCTAAGGATTTCAGACCAACGGTTATATACGACATATTGAGGGCATCTCTTTCGCCTTTGACAGATGATGATTTAAGGCCAATGTCTGAAACGATAGAAAACATGGATCAGATAAAGCTGCACCTGGACTCGCTGAATAAAAACATGAAATCTTTAAAAAAGCTGAAAAATGAATATGACAGGTATAATAAGTTTATGCTTTATTATAAGGCAGAGAAACTTTTAATGCAAAAAAATGAGCTTTCTAAAGTACAAAAACAAAGCGAGGAAATAAGGCAAAGTATTGAAAAAAATAATCAGGATGTTTTGATGGGGGAAGACAAAATATCGGATCTTGTCAGTGAGCTTCAGGCATTGAAAAATAAAGAAATTCAATTAAGGAAAAACGATGCCTTTAATACACAAAGAGAACTTGTTGAAGAAGAAAATATTTTAAATCAATACAGAAAAGACAAGGATTTAAAAGAGGTTCAGCTTAAAAAGAAAAAAGATCGATATTTTGAAATAGAAGAAGAATTAAAGGACCTTGAAGGCAGAGAATATTCAATTGATAAAAATATAAAGGACAATCTTGAATGTATGGCTTCCATATCTGAAGAAGTCAATTTTGATGAGCACAGCTTCTCAGAAGAAGAATTGAAGAAATCGTATGGTAAAGATTTTGACTTTGATTTTTGGAACAATTCATTAAAGGAATATACAGGAAAAGTAAGGAAGACATTAGATGCCCTTAATGACGAGGCAGAGGCAAACCAAAAGTACAATGATGCATTGCTTGAAGAAGATAGGTTAAGAAAGGCAAATGAGGACTTAAAACGAAAAGTCAATGAAATTGAGATTTTGTTTGATGAAGAAAAGAACAGGTTTATCGACAAAATATATGATTGGTCAGATACGAATAAACTTTTGAAGCTTAATAGAGAGGACATCGAAAAACTTGCTAGGCTTGTGCTGTCATACGGTGAGACAAGCGTCTACGAAGATCTCATATCATCTATAAGAAAGCCATACGATGATATTAGAGGAAGACTTCAGATGGATATGCTTAAAGTTAAAAATGAGTTGGACTTAAAAAATTCTCAGCTTAATGAAAAAGAAGAGGAATTAAGAAAATGGAAAGAAACGGAGGATCCGGAACCAGAGCGCAATGAACAAGTTTTAGAAAACAGAAAAAGACTGGATAAAGCGGGAATTGCATATGTACCACTTTATAAAGCGATTGATTTTAAAAATGATATAGATGATGATACAAAAGGAAATATTGAATCAGCTCTTATAGATATGGGAATCTTGGATGCACTTATTGTGTCAAGAAGCGATTTAGACAGAGCAATGAAAATGGATAAGGACATGGCAGATAAGTATATCGTTCCGGGGACTTTTAATATGAAGCTTAATGTATTGCAGTATTTTAATGTTGTCGATTCAAATAGCGGTGTCAGCCCGGAGGAAATTTCAGATGCCTTAAGCAATGTATTTATTTATGAGGAAGAGAATGCAACATATATAAATGATGATGGCACGTATGGAATAGGGATTTTAAAGGGGAAAGCAGCAGGAAATTCAAAGTCAAGGTATATAGGTTTTGAATCGAGACGGCGCTTTAGAGATGAAATGATATCATCCATAGCCAAGGAAATGAGCATCATAAAAGATGAGATAAGAGAACTTAACGATAGACAATTGTCAATAAAGTCCCAATTAAGTGACTTAGACGTAGAATATAAAAATTTTCCAGAAAAAGATGATTTGGAAGAAGCGCTAAAAGAATTGAAAGAAGCACAATCGAATCAAAAATTTACGGAGATTAAATTGAACGATGCAACGCTTGCTGCCAAGAAGTTTTTTGATGTACTTCAAGAAAAGAGAGCAGTTGTGAGGAAATTGACATCCGAAATCGGCATACATGCAGATGTGAAAGCTTACAGAGATGCTTTAGGCGAATTGGATGAGTACAAAAATCTCCTACAGAAATTACAGATAAATTACAATAGTTATATTACTGTTTTAAGAAGCATAGAGACTAGAAAAATGCAGAAACAGGATATCGAGTATGACATTGATAATTACAAGTTTGAGATTGATGCTTTAGATACAAAGATAAAAAACAGTATAGAAAAGATCAATGTATTAAAAGAAACCATTGAGAAACTTGGTATAGAGGACCTTCGGAAGGAGCTTTCACAGTGTATAAAAAGGATTGACGATATACCAAAGGAAATAAATGATTTAACTGCTAAAACTGCTGCTCTTAAAGAGAGAATAGTCCTGCAAGAAAAAGAATATGAAAGATTGAGAGAAGAAATAAGAAAAAACGAGGATATTCTAAACATATACGATGAAGGATTAAAAGATGAAATAACATTGGGATTTATTGATGAGTTGCCTGATCTAGATGATATGTATAAAGCAGCGAAGACCATTCAATCACAGTACAAAGAGATGTTTACCAAGTTTGATAAAGATAGTGCGACAGAAAAGATTAGAAATGCATTTTACGTTTGTATAAATGAACTTGTGGAATTTGGGCTTTCATTAGATGTAGTAGAAAATGAACAAAGTGATGACGATAGCGGCACTTATCAGGAAATATATAAAGATTTAAGGAGATATCAGATAACAGCGAAAGTAAATGACAAAAAGATATCCCTTTATGGGCTGTACAACATGATCGATGAAGATATAAAGATAAACGAAAACCTTATGAAGGAAAAAGATAGGCAGCTTTTTGAGGACATAATCATGCACAATGTAGGACGTAAGATCAGAAGTAGGATCTTTAAAGCAGAAGAATGGGTTAAAAAGATGAATGATTTAATGTCTCAACGCGATACGTCAAGCGGTCTTAAGTTTCAATTAGAATGGAAGCCAAAGGCTGCTACAAATGAGCAAGAACTTAATACGAGGGAGCTTGTAGAGCTATTGAAGCTTGATGCAGACATGATGAAAGAAGAAGATTTTAATTTGGTAGTAAATCACTTTAGATCAAAAGTTGAAAGTGCAAAGAAAATATATGAAGAAAATAGTAGCACTGATACATTCCACCAGATAATGAAGAGCATTCTCGACTATAGAGACTGGTTTGAGTTTAAGCTTTATTTCAAAAAAGAAGGAGAAAATCGCAAAGAGCTTACGAACAATGCGTTTTACAAGTTCAGCGGTGGAGAGAAAGCCATGGCTATGTACATACCTCTTTTTTCAGCCGTGTACTCGATGTATCAATCAGCGTCATCACAAGCTCCAAAGATTATATCGCTTGATGAAGCTTTTGCAGGAGTGGATGACAACAACATAAGGGATATGTTCAAGCTTATAGAAGATTTGGGATTAAATTTCATCATGAACTCTCAAGTATTGTGGGGAGATTATGATACGGTGCCAGAGCTGTCTATATACGAGCTTATAAGACCTAAAAATGCAAGCTATGTGACACTGATAAAGTATAAATGGGATGGAAAGATCAGGCATTTAGTTACCGGCATTGAAGAAAGTGTTGAAGCAACAGATGATTTTTCATACGATGAGGTTGCATATACAAGAGTAGGTGAGTAGATGAAAGCTGAAGATATAGGCTTCTTTAAAAGAAACAAAGGATATGAAAGGATATTTAAAGCCATACGCGATAAGTATAAAAGCATAGGAAGGATAGGCGGTGTAATCAAACTTGATGATTTGACGGATTCGGAGAAAGAAATTTTGTCTAACCATTTTAAAAAAGACTTTAGCAAGCGAAAATCAGTAAATATCGATGTCAATAAATTTGCAGCGACATTTTTGAATACGAGATTTGAAGAATACAGCTTGATCGATATATTAGAATCGTATTTTGATGAAAAGTTGACCAGCAAAAAAGATGATATGTGTCAGTATGCAAATGAAAAAGAAAAGTTCTTTAATAGATTTTTATCTGATTATGAAGGGACAAAGTGCTGGCAGTGGTTGAAATCTATTTATGATAATAAAGCTGTAGGCGTAAGAACGATAAACCAGAGATATGACAGTGATCGCACGTTGCTCGAAAGAGATATAAAATACGTTTGTGATGCATTAAATAGACTTCCGGTTTATGAGGGAAAGAAGTTAAGGCTTCCGGTCTTTTCATCGCATATCACTAGAGACCCGCATGGATTTGACGTAAATACTGACTGCGGCAAAATGTTTATAAATGCGTTGTCTACGATTTTTGGAGTATCGGATGTAAAAAATTCTGAAGAGATTGCTGAGCTTTTTTATAGAGCTGGCATCGTGATTGATGAGATATCGAATTTTGTGACGCTTAAAGGGCTTTTGGCTTATAGCGCAGATAAGTGCAACAAGGTATTTAAAGCTGCATATGAGTGCAATGAAGTTTTGCAAGTACCGCTTTACAATCTTAGTGAGATGGACAGGGTTGAGAGTCCATCAAAAAAGGTATTTGTTTTAGAAAATCCAGGTGTTTTTTTGTCCGTATGCGACTTTATAAAGAAACCTGTTCCACTTGTCTGCGCATATGGCCAGCCCAGGTTGTCATTGCTTGTCCTTTTAGATATGCTATATAAAAATGGTACAGACATATATTATTCAGGTGATTTTGACCCTGAAGGAATACAAATAGCGCATAGACTTTTCAAGAGATATCCTGAAAGATTCCATTTTTTGAGGTATGATGTTAAAGATTACATAAAAGCTTTATCAGATAAGACATTGACTGAATCAAGGCTTAAAATGCTAGATAAAATCGATATAGCTCAATTAAAGCCTTTGGCAAATAAGATGAAGATATTGAAAAGGGCTGGATATCAAGAGCTTATTCTTGATGATATTATTAAAGATGTATTGTCAATAAATTCATTATTTTAAGTGTATAATAAAAAATGAGCATAACATTTAATTTTATGGATTGCTATGCTCATTACTTATTTTTAATTTATCAATTTTTTTATCTCTTCCTTTGCTAATTCCGTAATCTTGGCTATTTTATCAATGTCCATACCTTCTTCTAATAATTTTTTTGCTATTGCAATTTTTTCTTCTTTTGCGCCTTTTTCAATACCTTTTTCAATACCTTTTTCAATTATCATTTTATACGTCTCAGATTCTTCAATCCTAAACATTCTTACCACCTCCGAAAAAACTTTCTCAATAATTTCTCTTTTATAAACTATACCCGATAATATTTCTGCCTTAAATGCTATGTCTTTCTTTTTGTTTATATCCAGCGGAATACCCTTTATTGCTTCAACACATCTTTCTAAATATTTTTCTCCTTCTTCTTTCCTTCTATTTTTGTCCATCAATGGAAGAAGTGAATATAAGTCATAATAATCTGTTTCTATGACATCAGTATATTTTATTTCACCAACGTTTATGATCTTATATCTATAGTCTAATGTGTTTTGTTCTCCAAAGTCATAACTTAAGCTATTTTTCATGTTTACATTGTCTTTACCTATATAGATGACTATCTGATATGGTATGAGATTGTGCTTTTCCATTATCTCAAGTGAATATCTCAGCATCCTGTAAGGCATTTTTCCGTCATTTTCTGATTGAAATTCTATGTGCACAGCGACATTGCCTTTGTCTGTAGTGCATTTGAATATCATGTCGCTGTCTCTTCGTTCTACTCTTGTAAATTCTATATTAAGTTCATCGATTTTTGTATACTGCAAGCCGAGAAAATAACCCATTATGTCATCAGCCATATCAGAAAAAATACTTTTCATCGTTATATCGTATTTCTGGCTCATATTTCTTCCTTCCGTTTCTCTTTTTCTTATAAATATTATATCATATAGTTTTATAAAAAGACATGGTTAAGAAATGACAATGAAATATAATATCACAGTAACAGCGTTAATTACAGGCTTTTTGATGATAATGAACAAAATTTATAGATAATTCAAGGTTAATTTGATAAAATTTTAATGAAGCGACTTGTGAATGTAATATTTTAGTATATAATATTATATGAAACGCTAATTTTAAAGGAGGGATTTTTATGGCACTAAATCAAAACATGTTTAGGATGTATGATATAAGAGGTGTATGGAATGATGACCTTACCGAAGAGACAGCAGAGCTTATTGGTAAGGCCTTCGGTACATATATTCAAAACGAAAAAGGCATAAAAGATGTAATTGTAGGCAGGGACAACAGGATATCATCAAAGCCTATAAGAAATGCTGTAATCAATGGACTTGTTTCTACTGGCTGCAATGTGCTAGATATAGGTGTTCTATCGACGCCTGCTTTTTATTATTCCCGCATACTATTTAATTACGATGCAGGGCTTATGATAACAGCAAGCCATAATCCACCGCAGTTTAACGGATTTAAAGTTGCATTTGGACCGTCAACTATATACGGCGATGAGCTTAAGAAGCTCTATCATATTGCGGAGAAAGGCGATTTCAAGACAGGGGCAGGTTTTTTGAAATACGCATATCCGATACAAAGTTATATTAAGATGATACAGGACAAAGTAAAACTTGGAGATAGAAAGCTTAAGGTAGTTGTTGACTGTGGAAACGGCACATGCTCAAACATCTATCCTGATATCATATATGGACTTGGATGTGAAGTGTACCCGCTGTACTGCGAATCAGATCCGACATTTCCAAATCACTTTCCGGATCCAGTCAACGCAGACAATCTGAAAGACCTGATAAAAGAGGTTAAAAGACTTGGTGCAGACGTTGGCATAGCTTTTGACGGCGATGGAGATAGGATTGGCGTCGTTGACGAAAAAGGCAATATAATATGGGGCGATATGCTGATGGTGCTTTACTGGAGAGAAATCATGAAAAAGCACCCTGGAGCGGACGCTATTGTTGAGGTTAAATGTTCAAAGGCATTACCGGAAGAGATAAAAAAGCTTGGAGGCAATCCAATCTTCTATAAGACTGGCCACAGCCTTATAAAAGCCAAAATGAAAGAAATAAATGCAGTCTTTACAGGTGAGATGTCAGGCCACATGTTCTTTGCAGACGAGTATTATGGCTATGATGATGCGGCATATGCTGCAGCAAGGTTGCTTAGAATACTTTCCAATACAGATAAGACATTATCGGAGCTTTTATCTGATGTTCCAAAATATCCGTCAACGCCGGAATTGAGATTGCACTGCGATGATGAAAAGAAATTTGATGTTGTAAAGGGCGTGACCGAGTATTTTAGAGAAAAAGGATATGATTTAATAGATATCGACGGTGCAAGAGTTATGTTTGACGGTGGATGGGGGCTTGTCAGAGCTTCAAATACAGGACCAGAATTGATCGTAAGGTGCGAAGCTGATACAGAAAAAAGGTTAAGTGAAATTAAAGATGAACTTGCAGAGGTATTAATGAAATACGGCGTTGAGCTTAAGTAGATATAAATAAAAGGGACAGTGATCTATAATGAGATACCTGTCCCTTTTACACTGGAAAAATTTCTAAAAAATTTGTTGTAAACGGTCACCAAAGAAGGAATTTCAGCAAGTAATGTCGAATACATTTTAGAAATGCATTAAAAAAAGGAGGCAGCATATGTGGAAGATGGTGAAAAATGGTATGTTATATACACAAGAACGGGGGATGAATTAAAGGTAAAGAGGTTGATCGAATTATTATTTAGCAAGCTCAATAATAAGCCTATTAGAGTATTGATACCTAAAAGAGCGATAATTGAAAGAAAGGGGAAAAAGCAGGTAGAAAAGATCAAATTTTTATTTCCTGGCTATGTCTTTATTAAAACTAATATGTGCTTTGAAATATATTATAAGATTTCAAAGTTACCTCATTTTTTGAAATTCTTAAAAGATGAAATGGAGCCCGCTGAGGTTAGAGATGACGAAATAAGAATTATACTTTCGCTTGTAGGCGATTCTGACATCGTAGGATTTTCAACAGGAATCAAGATAGGCGGTAAAGTTAAGATAATCGATGGGCCGCTTAAAGGGCTTGAAGGCCTCATTGAAAAAATTGACAAGCGAAAAGGAAGGGTAAAGGTAAGGCTAAATGTATCTGGCAATGCTAATCTTGTTGACTTAGGAATACATATTATAGAGGAACTAGACGATGGCGAATTTAATAAGTTGTCTGAAGTGTCGTAGAATCGTAATCAGTTTATAAGTTTTTATGGGGTTGTTTTTTCTAAAAATTAAGAAGACAAATTAACAGTAAAGGGGAGAAATAGACTATGAATGAGGAAGAAATAGATTTAAGAGAGATTTTTGGAATTTTGAGAAAAAGATGGTGGCTCATATTAATTATTACCGTAGCAGCGGTGGTGATTAGTGGAGTTTTGTCCTATTATGTAATAAAGCCAACGTATCAGGCTAGTACATCGCTAATTGTAAGCAAATCGCAAACAGCACAGTATAACAATGGACAAATTCAGTTTCAGGATGTTCAGACGAACAGACTTCTTGCATCAACATATGCGGAAATCGCAACAAGCAGATCGGTACTGCAAGAAGCTATAAATAAATTGAATTTAAATATGACGACAGATCAATTAAAGAAAAATATAGATGTAGCAGAAAAGGGAGATACAGAAGTTATAAATATAAGTGTAAAAGATAATGACCCAAAGACTGCAGCAGATATAGCTAATGCGGTTGCAGGTTCATTTGTTGATAATATAGTAAAAATAATGAAAGTTGACAATGTCAGTGTGATTGATGAGGCTATACCTCCTACAACTAAGATAAGTCCAAAGCCGACTCTTAATATGAGCATTGCTGCAATACTGGGCATAATGGTAAGCATATTTATAATATTTCTACTTGAGTACTTTGATAAGACATATAAAAGTATTGATGATGTAAAAAAATATCTTGATTTACCTGTATTGGGTGTAATTCCTGAACTTAAAGACTGAGGGGGCCATACAATTGATTGATGTAGATAATAATGTATACAGGAATAATGTTGTTAACTCAAAGACAACAGTTTCAGAAGCTTTTCGTTCATTGAGGACAAATTTACAATTTACAAGCGTGGATAGAAAAGTAAAAAGCATTTTGATAACAAGTTCGTTGCCAAATGAAGGGAAAAGCACAATTATAAAAAATCTAGCATATGCATTAGCTATGACTGGCGTTAAAGTGATTGTTGTTGATTGTGATTTAAGAAATCCTACTGTACATCAGATGTTTAAAATACCAAATATGAGTGGATTAACGAATATAATTGTGGAAGATGATAGGTATGAAAAGTATGTTATATCAGATAAAGAGTTTGATAATTTGGGTATAATAACGTCTGGCCCAATACCGCCTAATCCGTCTGAGCTAATTGGTTCAAACAGAATGAAAATTTTTTTAGATAAGCTTAAAGAGAATTATGATTATGTTTTGCTTGATGCACCACCTGTTTTATTGGTAACAGACCCTACGGTACTTGCGCCAGTAGTGGATGGGGTTATTTTAGTTATTCAAGCAAATAAGACAGAAATTGAAGCAACCAAAAGAGCAAAAGAAATTCTTACAAATGTGAAAGCTAATATTCTTGGAGCTGTTTTAAATAAAGTAAAAGAACAAAGAAGTGGCTATTATTATTACTATTATTATAATGATGACGGAAGCAAACATAAAAGGAAAAGAAGGAAAAAATAATGGTTGACATTCATTGCCATATACTACCGGGAGTTGACGACGGAGCAGCCGACATTGATACATCTTTAGAAATGGCACAAATAGCCCAAAAAGATGGTATCAAAACGATAGTAGCAACTCCACATTATATAGAATACGAAAATGAAATAAGTAAAGACTTTATAAAAAATAAATGTGACTTATTAAACAATTATTTTTTGGAAAATGGTATTGATATAAAAATATTGCCGGGCTGTGAGGCATATATTTCCCATACGTTGCCATCAAAATACAAAGAGGGTAGCATTATGTCTATTAACAATGATGGTAAATATATATTGGTAGAACTTCCGATGGTGGAATTTCCTAGCTATGTAGAAGACGTGATATTTGAATTTAAATTAATGGGCGTTACGCCTATAATTGCACATATAGAAAGATATAAATACGTCGACGATAATTTTGATTTAGTGCATAAGCTCATTAAAAAGGGAGCATTAATGCAGGTTAATTCCACCAGCGTAACTGGACTTTTTGGAAGCAAGATTGCGAAGAAGGCTGTTCAGCTAACCAGATTAAATATGGTGCATTTAATAGCATCGGACGCTCATACTGCGAAAGGGCGATCTCCGCATATTGCCGATTCGCTATTAATATTGAAAGATAGCGGAATTGATCATGAAGTTATTGATTATATTGTTGAAAATGGATACAAAGTGATAAATGGACTTGAAATAGATGTTCGCGAACCTGTTTTAAAGAAAAAAGGCATATTTTATAAACTGTTTAAAGCTTAAAATATGCTAAATAAATCATGATTACAAACGCCATGAAATAATGGAGGAATACATATGAAAATAAGAAAAGCGATAATTCCAGCGGCAGGACTTGGAACTAGGTTTTTGCCTGCAACAAAAGCACAGCCAAAAGAAATGCTTCCAATAGTTGATAAGCCCACTATACAATATATAGTAGAAGAAGCTGTAAACTCTGGCATAGAAGATATACTCATAATAACAGGAAGAAACAAAAGAGCCATAGAGGACCATTTCGACAAATCTGTAGAATTAGAGTTAGAATTAAAGAAAAAAGGCAAAGAAAATCTTTTAAATCTCGTTGAAGATATAACAAATATGGTGGATATACATTATATAAGGCAAAAAGAGCCGAAAGGACTTGGCCATGCCATTTATTGTGCACATACATTTGTAGGAGATGAGCCATTTGCAGTTCTTTTAGGGGACGATATAGTTGATGCAGAAGTACCCGTATTGAAGCAGATGATAGAACAGTACGAAAGATACAACTGCTCTATAATAGGCGTACAAGAAGTGCCAAAAAGTGAAGTAGACAAATACGGCATAGTAGATGCCAACATGATTGATGACAGGCTGTATAGAGTAAACAACCTAGTAGAGAAGCCAAAAAAAGAAGAAGCACCGTCAAACATGGCCATACTTGGAAGGTATATAATATCACCAAAGATATTTGATATACTAAAAGACTTAAGGCCTGGAGCAGGTGGAGAAATACAGCTTACTGATGCACTTAAAGTCTTATTAAACTATGAAGCAATATATGCATATAATTTTGAAGGAAAGAGGTATGATGTAGGAGATAAATTAGGGTATCTTAAAGCAACTGTTGAATATGCTTTGAAGAGAGACGACTTAAAAGACGACTTTATGAAATATCTAAAAACTTTAAAATTAAGTGACCGTGATGCTTTGGAAGATGTTGCGATTTCTGGTTTAGATGTAAAATAAGATTTTAGTCTATATGGGCTATTTCCCATTTATTTCCGCCATCATTTGACTTATACGTTATTACATGTTTTACGGTTTTATTGTTAATAAGCCCCCTATACTCTACAGTAAATGTGTAATTTTTGACACCTACGAGTACAGGGACATTTGCAGACATGACGTAGTATTTTTTGTAACTTTTTGGCACTGGTAATAAAACTTTTGACCACGTTTTTCCTCCATCAGATGTTTTATATATTACGGTTTCTGAAGATGTGCTATTTGAGACAGCTATCCAGCCATTGTAGCGACCATAAAATATCATGTTTGAATAATTTCCAGAACTGTAGAGACCAGTGTAATTCTTGTCTGAAGTTATTTTTATTTCTTTCCACGATACACCACCGTTGTCTGTTTTTAATAAATAATTTATCTGCATTCCTGCACCATGTAATACCGTTAGGATCCAGCCTTCATCAGCCGTAATAAACTGAAGGGCAGCTATATCCTCTCCCGATTGTCTAATTTCAAAACCTAATTTTTTCCAATGCAACCCACCGTCTGTGGTTTTAAGTGTGTATAGCGTTGGCGGCACAATCCAAGCTATCCAACCATTGTCTCCTAAAAAATAAGGTACTATGTTTTCAGCATCGGCGTGTGATTCTTTGGGAATTTCATCCATCGGAATAGAAATTTTATTCCACGATTTGCCGCCATCGATGCTTTTATATAACTGCAAATTATCTAATGAAATATGATTATCTTTAAAATCCCATTTCCATTTTTCTACAGATACTGTATCTTTATTTTTTTCAATGTTTAAATCCGACTTTTCACTACTTGCGGCATGTTTAGCAGTAATTTTACTTGTTATGTTTAGACTATTCTTATTATCAAGTTGACAACTGCTTAAAAGCAGTGCTAATGCTAAAAATATCATTAACAATTTTTTCAATTGCTTTTCCTCCCTTGCTTATATTTAACAATATTATACATTTTAATGTTTACTCATTCATTAAATAAATATTAAAAATGATTAAAAGTTTTTAAATTTTATAAGTATAAAGTGCTATTTTCACTGGTTTATTTAATAAAAATAAGAGTAAAAAATGTATTTTTACTCTTATCATGTACGTATAAAATTATGCAGAATAATATGGTATTACAGATAATAAAATAGCTACTTATTCCCTGCTAAATAGTATTTGTGATATAATTCTTTGATTCTTTCGATTTCAGCAGGAGAAAATTTTGAATAGGCAATGTTTTTGGCTTTTTCTTTTTCTTCAGGTGTTAAACCACCTTTTAACAGCGACATTAAATATTGAATGTCACTAGTACTAAGTTTTGATGTTACCATTTTTACAATTTCGGCCTTATCAGAAAAAGAAACTGAACTTTCAATTTGTTTGATAGTGTCTTTTGTCACAGTAGAATTAGTTGATGCATTTGTTTTATTGCTATTATTGTTTGAGCTTTTACTTGAAGAACTGCTGTTTTTATTACCCAAAGGATTATTGTCTTCATTTTTTGTATTCTCATTGTTTTTTGAATTGTCACTGTTGATTTCATCACTGTTGATGTTTTTAGTTTCATGTTGATTGCCATTTAAAGAGTTTTCAGTGCCATTTTTCAATACCATATTTGACAGTAAATTTGATGAAATTTTGTTAAATGCATAGTTAATTCCCACATATGTTAAGCCTGATATGAGCAATATTGATATTGATATAATAATTATTGCCTTTTTCATACTCTACCTCGCAATAATAAATGTAGAGGGGAAGAGATCTATCTTCCCCCCTATATATTTTTACTGCATGTCAAATAATCTGCTTATTACGGCAATTGCTTGTGCTCTTGTTGATGTTGAAAGTGGACTGTAGGTAACTTGTGTCATCCCATTCATGATATTATATTTGACAGATGCAGCAACAGCCTCTTTTGCCCAACCTGATACATCTTTAGCATCTTTATATTGTGCTAAAAATTTTGTCACTTCGTCTTGGCTGATGGCAGTATCTTTACCCATATATTTCAACGCATTAATAGCCATTGCAGCCATCTGCTCTCTAGTTATATTATCATTTGGAGCAAATTTGTCAGTTGCAACACCTTTTACCAATCCAATATTGTACGCTGTTGTCACGTCATTGTAATACCAATCACTACTTTTTACATCTGTAAATGGTGTTGCCTTTGTCTGATACGGTATATTTAGTAGTTTAATAAGGAATGCAGCAAATTGCGCTCTTGTTACATTTCCTTCTGGTACGAATGTATCAGCTGTCATACCATTTGTTATATATTTTGATGCCATGTATTCTATATCGTTTTTTGCCCAGTGATTTGATATATCTTTGAATGTTTTATTGTAGTACATAAGCGCATATGTGCTAAAACCATATAGTTTAGTTGTTATAGTGTTTGTTGTTTTGTCGTATTTACCGCCTCTATATATAGCAGTATCGTTGTCAATCTTAAATAAGCTTATTTTCTTTGGATCGTACTTTGTCGTATCTATACCATTTAACGACAGCTTCACTGTTATAGGTTTATCAAATGTTGTGATATATGTATCTTTTCCATCTTTTGTAACTTTGAAGTAGAATTCATATACTTTGCCGAGAAGTGTAAGTGATGCGGTATTTACTTTATCAGCGATTGTCTTAGCTTGTGTATCATCAAGGACATTTATAGAAACTTTAAGTGTTGAACCATCGTTATTAGATATTACCCCTGCAGGTATATCGAGAATTATTGCATTGTCTGAGCTAGCAACGGTTGTTTCTTTTGTCAAGTCTATATTAGCTGACGCAATAGGTGTACCGACTTCAGTTACTTCTGTTCCACCACTTGATGAACCGCCGCCTATAGTTCCGCTACCACTGCTTCCACCACTGTTGTTTCCGCTACCATTAGAAGGTGTGTAAATTTGAATGCCATACGCATTCAATACTGCTCGAAGGAGATTTTGATTATCTGATGACAATCCTCTTGCGGCACTAGAGAAGCTATCTGCAGCAGTGACAATATCGTCTAGAGTTAAATTGTTACCCATATCTTTTAAGAGGTCACTGGCTATTTCTTTAAGTGTTGGATTATTGTTTATATCATCTAATGAATATACAGTATCTCCTAAAGCGTAGTACACTTTGAAATTATCGTCTATCCTTAAGTTATTGTGATGTTTTTGAATTAAATTTAACAAACTGCCTGTTTGAACATTGTTTATTAAGAGATTGATGACATTGTTGTGTTCATCATTAAAAGTACTTAATGCTTTTGTGTCTATGTCCTCTGGTTCTAATGTGACATCTGTTATAGTACCGCTTTCAATCTGATCTAGTATAGATTTGCGCTTATCTGATTTTATGAATGTCTTCATTGCTTGTGCAAGAGGAATGATATTTTTTGCTATTACATTGTAATCTGTCGCAGTTATACTGCTAGACAATGTCTTTGTTATGCTATCTAGTAAATCCTCAGTAGTGTCGCTTATATTCCCATTTACAAAGTTTCTAACTTTTTCAATAATTGGATCTTTTATACTCGGATCTAATTTAGCAAAAGTTGTAGCTGCCTGTACAATAAAAGGATTTACAATGTTAAGTTGAGTATCACTGATAGTAACTTGGTCTGCTAATGCTGTAACATTTAAGTAAGGGAAAATAAGTGTTAGTGACAAGACAAAAGCTAAGATGATTTTTGACAGAGAAAATCTTTTCAACTCCTTCACTCCTTTACTATAGTATTACATTGGAATTAATATGAATTATTAATAATTCACCTCCTATTTATGTAAAAATTTCATCTTTATTATATGACTATGGAAAAATATAGTCAATATAATTTCGGCAAATTTTTCAAAACTTCAGCTAAAATTGTGATTTTTTTGATATAACTCGACAATTTACTTAAATTCTTTAAGTATTTCATTTAGTTTTTCCATATCGGGCTTCCAGTAGCTTATATTGTTTAAATTATAGAAACTTCCTGGCACTGTGTAAGTTTTAATGTCATCAGCGTTTACATCTTTCATCACCGAAATCAAGGCAAGTATCTGATTAAAGTTAAGGTTTGTGTATATATCACCTTCAAAAGCATTGTACAATTTTAGGTATGAAGATACATCATTTTTTTTTGCCTTTAATTGTTTTAAAAATGCCAGTAAAAATTGCTGCTGCCTTTTTACTCTATTTATGTCCCCCATCGGGTCGTAACGCCATCTAACATATTCTTCAGCTTTTTTGCCGTCTAAAACCTGATACCCTTTATTTAAATTTGCACCGTGTGTATGCATGTCTTCTTCAACGTTTATTGGAATGCCACCAACAGCATCGACTATCTGAGAGATGTTTTGCATATCTATTGATACGTAGTAATTAACATCGATTCCTAGAAAGTTGCTGATTGTCTTCAAGCTTAATTCATATCCGCTTTTGCCCATGCCACCATATGGATATGCAGCATTTATTTTGTCGTATCCTTCTCTGCCTGGTATTTGAACGTATGTATCTCTTGGAATCGATAAAAGATTTACTTTTTTTGTTTTTAAGTCGATTGAAAATATCCCTATTGTATCTGTCCTAAAGTTTCCTATTGTTTTTATTCTTTCATCTGTCATATCTAAACCGAGAAATGCCAAATATATTTTGTCAGCGTTAAATTCGGATTTATCTTTTTTTGCTGTATCGATGTCGCTTGAACTTTTTGGTGCTTCACTGTTTTTAAATGCGGTTTCAGGGTTGTTTATCACATTATAACTTTTGTAGGCCCAAATAGATAGTGCAATGATAACGGCAATAACTAATATAAATATTAATCTTTTTTTCTTCATTATATTTCTCCTCGTCCATTTAGATGTTTAAAAATTAATTCTTTAATATTAGGAAAAATCTACTTTTTTAAATTATACATCAAATGGAAGGCAAAGTAAAAAGCAAATATATAAATAAAAACTTTTTTGGAGAATATATATATTAAAGAAATAGCATTGGGGAGGCGGAACTTTTGAGCAAAAAAGAATTATCGGTGTTTTCTATCGCTGCAACATATATAGGTACTATCGTTGGCGCAGGGTTTGCATCTGGGCAAGAAGTGCTTCAGTTTTTTGGATATCATGGTGTAAGAGGTTTTATAGGTCTTTTTGTTGCGGCTTTTATATTTATTGTTTACGGATATTTCATTTTATTGCTTGGAAATAGACTTAATGCTGTTTCACATTATGAAGTCATTATGGAAGCTGGCGGACCGATATTTGGGAAGATAATAGATTATGTAATAATATTTTTCTTATTTGGTGCTTTTACAGCCATGCTGGCAGGTACAGGAGCTATTTTTAAAGAACAGTTCGGACTACCTATACAGATTGGATCTGTAATGATGGCTGTGATATCTGTTATGACTGTATTGACAGGAATAGCAGGTGTAATCTCTGCTATTTCTTTTGTTGTCCCGATTTTGCTGATTGGCGTGTTTGTAGTAAGCGTACTAGCAATCTTTTATGCGCCTGATATTGCGGTAATTGGTCGCATTTCAATGCCGTTTGATGCAGCAGTCAAGAACTTTTTCATGTCTGGAATCATTTATGCATCATACAATTTGTTGATGTCTGTTGCAATACTAGCACCGCTTGGAAATCAAACATCGAAAAAACCAAATTTAAAAATGGGTGCTTTATTTGGAGGTATAGGCTTATGGCTAGGTGCCACAATGATTTTGATTGCTATTCTTACAAATATGCCGAAGGCATCCCAGTATCAAATACCTATGCTGTATATAGCAGGGAAGTATTCTAAAACATTGAAGCTTATTTACAGTTTTATTTTGATTGCAGAAATTTACACGACGGCAGTTGGAAATCTCTACGGCTTTGCCGCAAGGCTTACAGATACAAAAAGCATAAAATACAAGATTTATACGATTGTAACTGGCGGAATAGCACTTATTTTAAGTAGTTTTGGTTTTTCAAAACTTGTACATTATATGTACCCTTTGGCCGGCTATGCAGGAATTGCTATGCTGATTGGATTGACATATGGAGTAATTAAGAAAAAAACTTAGTAAGATTAAATATTCCAGTTAATATTTTCTCTTAAAAATTCGAAATATATAATGTTAAAATAATTGTAGAGCAGACTTTGCTATAGACGGGAGTGAAACTATGAATACATTTTTGTACGATGTTAAGACAAAATGCCCAGTTTGCGGTAGGGAATTTACTTATACTAAAGTAAGGATGTCGCATCTTAAAGTGTTGGAGAGAAGAAAGGACCTATATACTAAATATGATGGGATAGAGCCTTTTTTTTATGACCCTATCGTTTGTCCAAATTGTGGATATGCAGCTTTAAGTGATGTTTTTAATAATATTAGCGATGAAGGCAAAAAAGAAATATTATCAAAAATTACTACAAACTGGACTAAGAGGAAATTTTCTGGTGAAAGAACACCACAAAAGGCGCTTGAATCATATCTCTTATCACTTTACTGTTCACAGCTTAAAAATGATAAAGATATTATTTTTGCAAAGACATGTCTTAGAATTGCATGGATATACAATATTTTGAATGATTCTAGCAATGAAAATAGATATCTAAAAATCTCATTAGATATGTATAAAAAGGCATATGAAGGCTTTGAAGCGTATGATGGAGAGATACAGCTTATATACATGATAGGTGAGTTAAACAAGATATTAGGTTATAGAGATGAAGCGCTAAAATGGTTCAATAAAGTTATAAATCATCCTGATAGAAAAAATCATTCTCTAATTGTGAATTATGCAAAGGATGAATGGCAAAGCTTAAAAATATGAGGTCATGTTTTTACATGTAACCTCATATTTTTATATGAAGAGAAATGTACAAAGGGGGGTACAAATGTTTCAAACAAAAAAACCTGAAAATGGAGCAATTTACTTCTTTAACAATGAAGTAGATAAAAATGGGCTAAGCGAACAAGAAGCACGAAAAAGATTGTTAAAATACGGTCCTAATGTACTTGAGGAAGGAAAAAAATTGACGGCATTGGATATTTTTTTAGATCAATTCAAGGATTTTATAATAATGGTTCTTTTGGCTGCAACGCTTATTTCTGCAATCATGGGAGAAATTGCAGATGCAACTACTATTACTATAATAATTATCTTGAATGCCGTATTGGGGTTTATACAGGAATACAGGACAGAACAGTCTTTAGAAGCACTAAAAAAGCTATCGGCTCCATCGTCAAAAGTAATTAGAGATGGGGTTATCAAGGAAATTCCGTCAGAAGAAATAACGATTGATGATGTAATCGTACTTGAAGCTGGCGATAAAGTACCTGCAGATGCTGTCGTTTTTGAATCATATAATCTCAAATTAGATGAATCTATTTTAACAGGCGAATCTGTTCCGGTATCGAAAGAGCCCACGGAGATAGGAAATAGAAGGACTGTACAGAAAAAAAGCATTATATACATGGGGACAGTAGTTACAAACGGAAGGTGCAAGGTACTTGTTGTAGATGTCGGCATGAGGACAGAGATGGGCAAGATTGCAGGCATGATTAAAGAGATTGATGACAATATGACACCCCTTCAAAAGCGACTGGACAAATTGGGTAAAATTCTCGTAACAGGATCGTTATTGATTTGTGCGCTTGTGACAGTGATTGGCATTGCTAGAGGTGAATCAATATATTATATGTTTTTATCAGGTGTAAGCCTTGCTGTTGCTGCTATTCCAGAAGGACTCCCTGCGGTTGTGACGGTATCCCTTGCAATAGGCGTGCAGAGGATGTTAAAAAGAAACGCCATTGTAAGGAAACTTCCGGCCGTAGAGACACTTGGATGTATCAATGTTATATGCACTGATAAAACAGGCACGCTGACAGAAAATAAAATGACGGTTAAGAAGATTTTTGTAAATGATGACGTAGTAGAAATCGAAGGAAAAGATCTTAAGAGCAGATTTGTATCGAGAGGTATAAAAATAGATCCATCTTATGATGCAACAATAAGAAGACTTTTGGAGATCGGTGCTGTATGCAATAACGCTGATGTAAAAATAGATAGGCTTAAGGTTCGCAATGAATTTGTTGATGATGTTAAATATTACGGTGATCCTACAGAGGCAGCTATTTTGTATGCATCTATTTTAGGTGGTATATCAAAAGAGACTGTAGAGCGAAAGATAAAGCGCATTGAAGAGATTCCATTTGATTCTGATAGAAAAAGGATGAGCGTCGTAGTTGAGGAAAATGGCTTGATGTATGCATTTACGAAGGGTGCCCCAGATGTTGTAGTCGAACTATGCACTAAGGTTTTAAGGG
>Ga0207747_1000478_pt1 | contig 45417 bp, 45 predicted proteins | sample HigsolmetaGSP11D_FD_184839 | JGI IMG/M metagenome (GOLD analysis project Ga0207747, IMG submission 184839) | High solid enriched microbial communities from the Joint BioEnergy Institute, USA - SP1-1-D (SPAdes) | ecosystem: Engineered > Bioreactor > SSF (Solid state fermentation) > Aerobic >...
CACATCTTCGCCAAGCTGGAGGTCTCGGACCGTACCCAGGCCGTGGTCAAGGCGTTCGAGCTCGGGATAATCTCCCCCGCCGACATCTGAACGAACAGCGGAAGGCTCGCAAATGTGCCGGCCGGGTGGCGCAATATGCGCCACCCGGCCGGTATTCAGAACACCGATCTTTGCCCATCATTAGTTTCAAATGATCTTGTCGGTAGGAGTTGATCCTCGCGAGAGGCTTAGACAGGGGTCTGATGAGAAAATGGTAGGAAACCCTGGCCGCAGACCTGCGGAAATCGCCGTGATCTATGGGGACCCCGTCGTGGGGCAGACCCTTGCTCTGCTTCTCGCAGGAGCCGGGTATCAGGTCAGCGAAGTGTCGCTGGTTTCAGTACAGGACCGTGCGCGGATGGAGAGGATGCTGGAGAGCGTGCTCGTCATCGTACTCGCGCCCGGGCTCGAGGTTGGTCTCCGGGATACTTTCCTTGGCAGCCTGAAGAGGGAAGAGCGGTTCTCCCACATACCGGTGCTGGAGCTGGGCACTCAACCAGAGGGTGCCCGATATTCTGCAGACTACACCTCCATGTGGCCGGGCAGAACGGAGGACCTGGTGCGCAGGATAGAGAAGATATTTCTCGAGCAGCGAAGAGGATTCAACATGAATCAGGCCTGAACGATCTGGAGGTGAGGCATGGTCAGGGTCGTCGTGGAAGCCACAAGAGGACGCGAACGCGTGTGGGTTGCGGTGAGAGACACAAGCATCCGTGAAGCCATTGAACGCGTGGTTGCACGCTATCCCTCCGGGTGCGTGCGGTTGGTGCTCCCTATCGATGCCGAGAAGTTCTTCGAGCGGGGTGCTGCGGGATTGCGGGAGATGGGTGAAGCTCCGATCAGGATGAGGGCTGAGGTTCCTCTCCCTGTGGACGGAAAGGCGGGACGGCGATGATCAGGATGTTGTCGAAAGGACACAAGATGAACCTCGCTGGTGACGTGGTGTCTAGCGAGCTCGGAGATGGGGTCGCGCTCCTCGATCTCCGTGGTGGAGTCTACTACGGGCTCAATCCCGTGGGGGCTCGGGTGTGGCGGCTGTTGGAGGAGAAACCGAGGAACTTCTTCGAGATCCGCGAGGTCCTCCTGGACGAATATGATGTGTCGCCCGACGTCTGCGAACGGGAGCTCGAGCTTCTGCTATGGGATCTCCTGGAGAGGAGATTGATCTATGTCGAGGATGAAAGCCGCGTTTGAGAGGTTGCGGTTTCTTTGCGCTCTCCGCCCACCGGGCAGGAGGCTGGTGGTCGAAGCGGCCGTCTGCATGGAAGGGACCAGGCTGGTGGTACACCTGGTCCCTTTGAAGCACCTGAAGGCCGTTCCCGCGCTCTTCGGAGGACGATTGTTTCGAGGAGAGCCCCACGAGGTGGAGGATGTCGTTCGGGCGCTCGATCTGGCCGGAAGCCTTTTCCCCGGCGGAAAGACCTGCCTCGTTCGAGCCATCGCGGCCCAGGCGATGCTCTCCCGACACGGACATCCCTCGCTGGTGCGCATAGGAGTCGCGGGAAGTAACTCCGGTGGAATCGAGGCCCATGCCTGGGTGGAGTACGGAGGGCGGGCTATCGTCGGTGGTTACGATCTAGAGCGTTACAGGGTCATAACCTCGTTGCCCGCCGGATGATTCCGTAGTTCGGCCGACCAGGAAATGGGCCGGAAGGGGGATTCGTCACACCACGACCGTGGCTATATTGAGGGCGTGATCGGACTCTTCGGAGAGGAGGTGAGAGGCAAATGGGCAAAAAGAGATATGAGGCTCCGCGCCTGATGGTATACGGCAGGGTGGAGGAGATAACCCTGCACGGACGCGGCCATCCGCCCTTCGGAGACTCGGGACCTCCGGGATGCAACCCTTCCGATGGGTGTGTAGCGCCCGGCCTGGGTTCTCAGATAGGCAACATCTACAACAACCCGCAGCACAGGCCCTAGCTGCTCTGCGGGAAGCCGGGCTTTGCTCCCCGCCCCGCGCGGGGAGCATTCTATCGACAGGAGGAGAGGATTTTCTCCTACACGGCATATGGCCTGAGGATAAGTTCGGAGATCGACCTGCCGGAGCTGATGCCCGGCGCCGGCGGGCGAGCCGATGTCTCGATCCGGCTCGGCCGGATCGACCGGATACCCTCTGAGGCGGTTGACCGCGGCTACTGCCGGGATGGCAAAGAACGGGCGCATCTTTTCTGGCCCCATGTCGGGTCGTTCTCGTGTGTCGAGGGGCGTGAGATACTCGCCGATCCTGTACCGGAGGTCGAGGACAACCTGTTTCGTACCTTTCTGACGGGGCCTGTACTGGCCGTCCTGTTGCAACAGAGGGGGCTCTTCGTCATGCACGCGAGTTCGGTCGCCACGCGTGAGGGGGTCGTCGCCTTCATGGGGAACAAGGGATGGGGTAAGTCGACCATGGCGGCGGCCTTGCATGCCAGAGGGTACGATCTGGTCGCCGACGACGTCACCGCCGTGAAGGTGGAGGACGGAGAGGTGAACGTTCTTCCGGCATTCCCGCAGATCAAGCTGTGGCCCGAGTCGGCTTTTGCTCTCGGTATGGATGCGCAGGAGATGGACCGCATCCACCCGGACTTCGAGAAGCGCCTCCGGAAGGTTTCCGGTGATTTCGCGGGCGGTCCGCTGCCTCTGATCCGGGTCTATCTGCTGGGAGTGTGTGGGGGGGATGGGGAGGAGATAGTCCTGGACGACCTGCCGCCACACAGGGCTCTCGTCGAGCTCACGCGGCACACCTTCGGGGCGGAGGTCATGCTGGGGGTGGGGGAGAAGGAGCATTTCCTCCAGTGTGTGCGGCTGGTGAACCGGGTGCCTTTCAAGGTGCTCGTACGCCCGTGGTCGCTCGCCGGTCTCTCTGAAGTGGCCAGTCGTGTGGAGGACGATCTCCTTTGATCCGGGCGCTTGGGGACCTCGAGGAGAGGCTTCTGTTCTCGTGTTTGCGGGGTGCGTCAGACGAAGTCGGAGACATCCTCGAGGGTGGTGGCCTCTGTTGGGAGGAGTTCGTACATGCGGTTCGAGGGCACAATGTGGCTCCTCTCGTCCTGAAGAAGCTCGAGGAGGTCGGTCTAGAGTACGTACCAGGGGACGTCGTACGAAGCCTGCAGGAGGTCAGGTGGGTCTCCGTGACCAATTCCCTGTACATGAGCGGGGAACTGATCAGGCTGCACGAAATCCTCCGAAGTGAAGGAATATCCGCCATCCCCTACAAGGGGCCGGTCCTCGCACAGCTGGCCTATGGAGGGCTCGGGATGCGGCCTTTCGGTGATCTCGACCTGCTGGTGGACCGGGAAGAGGTCCCGTTGGCGCGGGACCTCCTCCTCTCTTCGGGTTACAGGATTGAATCCGAGGTGGAAGGAATCCCTCAGCGAACATGGCTCGACCGCGAGACCGAGCTGGTCTTCGCTCGCTCGGATGGGCGCTGTGTCGTCGAGCTGCATTGGGAGCTCACGGACAGGTGTTTCCCGCTGCCGCTCGATCTCGGAGCGATGCGGGGCCGGCTGCAGCGGGTGACGCTCGCTAGCGGTGTGGTGCCGACGCTGTCGACCGAGGATACCCTGCTCGTGCTCTGCGCTCACGGGGCGAAACATCTCTGGCAGCGTCTCCTTTGGGTGTGCGATGTGGCCGGTCTGGTCCGGCGCTCTGCGCCCGACTGGGACATGCTTCTCGAAGCGGCCGGGGAAGCCAGGGGGAGGCGCATGCTGGGGCTCGGGCTCCTGCTCGCGCACACCCTGCTGGGAGCCGAGCTTCCCCCGAAGGTCTGTCGCCTCCTCGCGGAGGATGACACGCTTCATTCCCTGGCCGGGAAAGTCTACGACAACATGATGGGGGGAGGAGACGTCCCCGATCTTTTGCGAGATTCCTCGTTTCAGCCGCTGCGCCTCGAACTTCTGGACGGTGTTACCGACAGAGTGCGCTACTGCCTCGCGTTCGTGACGGGACATTCCTCCGAAGACTGGCGGTCGGTGAGGCTTCCCGAGCCTTTGATCCCGCTCTACGGACTTCTGAGGCCGATGCGGCTGGCTGGTAAATACGGCCGACGTTTATCGAGAAGGTTGGGCGATTGATGCTGCGAAGGCGCGGAAAAGAGAATGGTTCAGAGGCGCGCGGAATCATCGAGGAGAGCCGGATGTTCATCTCGGTGCTCTTCGGGTTCGCCTCCTGGAGGGTGTTGGCCGTCCTGGTGCTTACGCTGGTCATCACGCTGACCCAGGGAGTTCAGCTTCTACTGTTGGTGCCCATGATGAACTTCGCTGGTCTGGACGTCCAGCAGGGGGGGACCGGGATGCTCTCGAAGGCCGCTTCGGCCGTCTTCGGAGTGATGGGAGTGCGGCCGACTCTGGTGCCCGTGCTCGCCGCATACGTCATCCTCACCACCCTGCAGGCGCTCGTGAGCCGCCAGCAGGCCATCTCCTCCCTCAGGCTCGAGCAGGACTTCGTCTCTTCTCTGCGCCGGAGGCTCTATCGAGCCGTAGCCGACGTCGACTGGCTCACCTTCGTGCGTAGCCGCCCCTCCGACTTCACTCACGCCCTCACCACCGAACTGGACAGGGTCGGTGGTGCGCTGCAGAGTATGCTGGCCGTTGCGTCCAGCTGCCTGGTGCTCTCCATATACGTCCTGTTCGCACTCAGGCTCTCGGTTGAGATGACCGTGATGGTGTTCTTCTGCGGCATCCTGCTCATGGTGTTGTTGAGGAGGAAGACGAAAGAAGCCCGATGGTCCGGCGAGGATATATCTCTGGCGACCAACGGTCTGTATGCCGCCACCACCGAGCACCTCGGCGCCATGAAGACGACCAAGAGCTATGGAGCGGAGCTTAGAAACACGGAGCTGTTCTCCGGGCTTGCGGAGCAGGTCGCCCGAATGCGGCTGGATGCGGTGCGTATCTACTCCGCCGCCGGGTTCTGGTTCCAGGTGCTCTCGGTGCTCGCCCTGAGCATCATCCTCTACCTGGCTTTCGAGGTGATCTCCCTTCCCGCGGCCGGGCTTCTTCTCTTGCTGTTCATCTTTACCCGGGTGGTTCCGCTCTTCGCCGGCGTCCAGCAGGGCATACAGCACTACCTGAATAACCTCCCCGCCTTCTCCGGCGTCATGAGGAAGGTGGCGCTCTGCGAAGATGCCGCCGAACCCGTGCTCCCGGAGAGCAGGGAAGTAGGGTTGGACCAGCGGATCAGGTTCGAAAACGTCTCTTTCTCATACGAAGAAGGCGAGGACGAGACCCTGCGAGGGCTCTCCCTTACTATCGAAGCCGGGAGGACGACGGCGCTGGTCGGCCCGTCGGGCGCCGGCAAGAGCACCCTTGCGGATCTTGTGATGAGGTTGATCTCTCCCCGGCGGGGGGACATCCTGGTGGACGGGGTGTCTCTCCGGGAGATCGACGCCCGGCTCTGGCGCCGGCGCATCGGATACGTGGCGCAGGACACCTTTCTCTTCAACGACACGGTTCGAGCCAATCTTCTCTGGGCCTGCCCGGAGGCCGGTGAGGATGAGATGTGGCGAGCCCTCAGGGATGCCGCGGCGGATGGTTTCGTGGCAGCTCTCCCCCGCGGGCTGGACACCGTGCTCGGAGATAGGGGGATACGCCTCTCTGGAGGAGAGCGTCAGCGCCTCGCGCTCGCTCGCGCCCTGTTGCGGAGACCGAGGCTTTTGATCCTCGACGAGGCGACCAGCGCCCTCGACTCCGAGAACGAGAGACAGATACAGCGGGCCATAGAAAGACTCCACGGAGAGACGACCATACTCCTGATAACCCACCGGTTGTCGACCGCCCGCAACGCTGATGTCATCCACGTGCTCGACGATGGATCCCTGGTGCAGTCCGGTGAATGGAAGGCTCTGCTCGAGGATGACAACGGACGCTTCCGGGCCCTGTGCGCTGCGCAGGGAATCTCGGGGGCTGCGGATGCCGTCGCCGGTCCCGTGTGAGGCCGGCGCCTTTCGGCAGAAGGCTCGCACCCGGGGTTGATCCCTCGGGAGGTTAGAGAGGACTGCAAATAGCGCTTCTGGCTGCGGACAAATGTGCCGACCGGCTGATGTACCCCTACCTCCGGCCGCCTAGTATGTGACGGAAGAACCCAGGCGACCCCTTGGAAAGAGAGGAAGTGTATGAGAGGAGCACGGCACACGGATCCTGGTGGCTACGGGATGGCAGCCGCTATCATCGTCGTGGTCGCAGCGTTCGCGTGGGGAGCGCTGGCTCTGGCGCAGAGCGCAGACTATCAATATGCCAAACCGTCCTCTCCGGCGGGAGCCGGCGCGGGCGCTTCCTGTTCCACCGGGGGAGAGACGATGAGCTTCGCGGGCAACCTCACTGCGGCGCCCGGAGCTTCGGTCGTTTTGCAGGATGCCGACGGTACACAGGCCACGTTCGTGGACGGCAAGAACGCCAGAATCACCTCTCGTGACGGAATCCTCCGGGTGACCGTAACCGGTGCCCCGATCAACGTCTCCGGAGGTGACGGCGTCTTCGAGCCGTCCTCGTGCAGCACCCTCATCGCGACGACCGGAGTTTCCAGCTCACGAGTGACGGAACACTCTTCTGATGCGACGATGCACTCCTCGTCCGAACCAGGCCTGACGTCCGGTGTCCTGCCCAGCACTGGTGGGCCAGCCCTCGCGATCCTCGTCGGTGGGGTGGCCGTACTGGGCAGCGGGATAGCGGTATTCCGCCGGCGTTCCAACCGATAGCGTGGGAGGAACGAACCGGGTTGGAGTGAGACGTCCGAAGCGCCGCCTGCACGAGCGCAGGCGGCGTTCCTGTTCTGCTTGACACATCCGGAGAAGAGCGTCGTGGGAATGAAATTGAAAGAGAGACTGGCCCCCACCCTGGCCCTGTCTTCGGTGGTGCTGCTCGCTTCTCTGATGGGCAACGACCAGGGAGGATACTTCACGCTCGGATGGGTGCCGGCGGCGTTCGTGCTGGTAGCGATGGTTTTCGCCGTCTCGATCGCCGGTGCGGGCAGGGCTTTGAGGGGCCGGGCCGGTCTTCTCGCTCTCGGCCTCTTCTGTGCTTACGTTGCCTGGACCTTTGCCTCCATCTTCTGGGCTGCCGACAAGGGGTCTGCCTGGTCGGGAGCCGGGCAAACCATGTTGTACCTGCTGGCTTTCTGGGCTGCGCTGGTGTTGATCTCTCTGGATGCTTCACGCCGGCTTGTTCTCGTGGCGTCTTCCCTCGGACCTGCCGTGATCGCGGCCTTCACCCTCCTGGCTCTCCAGAGCAGGGTGGGTGGTCTGATGGAGGGCGGATGGCTCGTCGGGACTGTGGGATACCACAACGGTGAGGCGGCTTTTCTGCTCGTGCCGTTCTGGGTTTCCATCTACCTGGCGGGATCACGGATGGTGAATCCCCTGATCAGGGGGTTGGTCATCGGTGGGGCCACGCTCTGCACGCAGCTCGCCGTACTGACCGAATCGCGCGGGGCGATGGTGGCTATATTTGGGTCCCTCTTGGTTTTTTTCTTGATCTCCGGGGCTCGTTTGAGAGGGGTGGTGGCGCTTTTGCCCGTCGTCGCCTCGCTCGGGATCAACTTCCATGGGTTGAACGACGTCTATATCGTGTCTTCTGGGGGTGGCAACCCCGCGGCGCTGCTCGAGTCCGCGCTCCCGAGGATCTGGCTGCTTTCCGCCGGGAGCGCGCTCTACGGGTTGACGTGGGCGGTGATCGACCGGGGCTGGACCCCACCTCGTCGGCTGGTCCGCGCGGTTGGTGCGGTGGTGCTCGTCTTTTGCACGCTCTCCGTCGTTGCGGGGGGCGCCGTGGCCGTGGACCGTTACGGGAACCCGATCGGGCTGGCCCACGAAAAGTGGGTGGCTTTCAAGACCAACAACACGTCGGGGGCTGGGCAGAGCCGCTATCTGAGCGCTTCGGGGAGTGGACGTTACGTCCTGTGGCAGGTGGCGTGGAAGGACTTCGAGGCTCATCCCCTGCGGGGGGTGGGAACCCAGAACTACGAGGCGACCTACTACCGGCTGCGTCAGAGCGAGGCAGGTTCGGTTCGCCAACCACACTCCCTCCCTCTGGAGGTACTCGCGGAGAGGGGGGTCGTCGGGGCTGGTTTGTTCTTCGGTTTTCTCTTCGTTTGCTTCGGAACGGGGCTGTGGAGGCGTTTCCGCAACCTGAGCCTGGAAGGTAAGGCCCAGGCCGGGGCGCTTTCTGCCTCCGTGGCCTACTGGTTTTTACATTCCAGCGCGGAGTGGTTCTGGCAGATCCCGGCGATAACCATGCCCGCCATCGTTTACCTGGCGCTGCTGGTCTCCCCTTGGGGGAACCCGGAAGTGGTGAGGGTCCCCACCCGCGGCTGGCCCATGCGGCTCACGGGAGTCGGCGTGGCCGCGCTGGCTGCCGCCGTGCTGGTCCCGTTGTCCGTCTCCGCCTATTATCTGCAGCAGAGCAAGACCACCGTTACGCCGGAGAGAGCCCTCGTGTTCGTGAACCGGGCCGAAAGGTTCAACCCGCTGGATTCTCAAATCCCGGACGAAAAGGCCCGTATCGCCCTCGAACTCGGCCGCTGGAAGACGGTGGTGGAGGCGTACAAACGGGAGATCCGGCTGAACCCCGAAAACTACGCCCCGTACATGTATCTGGGTGATTACTACGCCAGGCGGGGAGATGACACGTCGGCGCGCACCTATTACCTGAAAGCGTTGCACAGGAACCCGCTCGACGTCGAGCTCGAACGCAAAGCGTCCAGCATGGTGAGGGACAAGACGGACCATTCGGCGGGTTGATGAATATGCCGAACGGCCGATGTTCGTCGTCGGAGGCTTTTCTAACATTTCCTCGGGCGGCTACGTGGCAGCGAGAGAAGTCGGAGGAAAGCTTTGTATAACTCGAAGCCGGCGGTGCACCACATAGAGCCGGAATACGGGATGTCCGAAGAAGCCGCTGGAGGGTACGGAGAGCCTCTCTCCTTCAAAGAACTCCTCGGGGTTTTGAGGAGGCGCGTGCTCGTGATAGTTCTCGTCTCGCTCCTGATGACCGGGATCGCCGTGGGCCTCAGCATGATGCTCCCCCCCGTCTATCAGGCGGATGCCGAGATACTCGTGGGGATGAGCCAGAAGTCCAACGCCGTGAACAGCCTGGCCGGGGACGTACAGGGGCTGCAGGGCGTGACCCAGACTGTCGCCGCCGCCATACCGAGCCGATCCATAGCCAGAGAAGTCATAGACAAGATGAACCTCAGGACCACCCCCGAGGCGTTCTTGAATGGTCTGAGCGTGCAGCAGATCTCGTCGACCCAGCTCATCGATATCAGCTATAGAACATCCAACCCTGTCCTGGCCCGAGACATAGTGAACACCGTAGCACAGGTCTCGTCCGACAAGATCGCCCAGATCAGCCCCCAGGCGGGTGATATAACGGCCACGATCTGGGAACCGGCATCCAAACCACAGGCGCCGGTCAGCCCGAACCCCGTGCGGAACGGGGCGCTCGCCCTGGTGATAGGCCTCATGCTGGGCGTCGGTCTGGCGTTCGTACTGGAGTACCTGGATGACAGCTGGCGTTCTCCCGAAGAGGTGGAGCGGGTCTCCGGAGTACCCACCTTCGGCATCATCCCCAACTATAAAGTACCCAAAGCGCTCAAGAAAGGGGCCAAATGATGTTCGAGCGAGATGAGATCCCGCCCCACCCGGAGGAGAACTCTGCGGAGGAGCCGTTGAAGCTGGTGAGCATCGAGGATCCCATGGGGCCGGCGGCCGAGGCCTACCGTACCCTGCGCACCAACCTGTTCTACGCTCTCGTCGACGATCCTCCCCGGGCCATCGTCATCACGAGCCCGGGGCCCAAAGAAGGCAAGAGCCTCACCTGCGCCAACCTTGGAGTGGTGCTGGCGCAGGCCGGCAGGCGTACCCTGATCGTGGACTGTGATCTTCGTCTTCCCTCCATGCACCATCTGTTCGGCCTGCGCAATTTCCAGGGGGTGGTGGATCTTCTGGCCGGGGGGTATGAGATGCGGGAGCTGTGGCACGAACCGGTTCCCGGGCTCAGAGTACTCACTTCCGGCCCGCTCCCTCCGAACCCGGCCGAAACCCTGGGCTCCAGACGCTTCGCCGAGCTGCTTGCGAAGGCCAGGGAGGAGTTCGATTACGTCCTCCTCGATGCTCCGCCGGTCGGTGCGGTCTCGGATCCAGTGATCCTGGCTACCCAGGGAGACGGGGTGCTCCTAGTCCTCGACGCCCAGGGTACCCGCAAAGGGGCGCTCCGCCAGAGTCTCCGTAGCCTGGAGGCCGTTCGTGCCAACGTGCTCGGGACGGTCGTGAACAACGTCGACACCTCCAAGAAGAACTACGCGACCTACCAGCTTTACACGGCCAGATAGAGATCTCGATGGCAGGGTTGGGTTCGCTGAGCTCGGGGAGCGAGCGGGGGTGCCGGGATGGTGGCTGAATCCCTTGGCCGGGCAGCGTTTTGATGTTTGAGAAGTCGGTCATCTCCGCTGCACGGCGCTTGATGGGCCGCGCCTGGGAGCAGCGCGGTTTGTTGGAGAAGGGTTTCTGGGCGCTGATGGACCAGGGGTTGTTCGCGACTTCGAACTTTGCCCTCAACATAATGCTGGCACGCTGGCTCACTCCCAGGGAGTACGGGGCTTTCGGGATAGCGTTTGCCGTCTATCTTTTCGTTGGTGTACTGCACACGGCGGTCCTGATAGAGCCGATGCTGGTTTTCTGTCAGGGGCGCTACCGGGAGAGGATCTCCGGCTACCTCGGGGCCATGCTCTATGGCCACATCGGGTTCTCCATCTTGTGTGCCCCCGCGTTGTTCGGTGTCGGGGTGTGGTTCGTGTGGCGGGGGCAGGGGGAGATCGCGATCTCCCTGATGGCGCTTTCGGTCGCGTGTCCGTTTACGCTCCTGCTCTGGCTCGTGCGGCGCGCCTGCTATGCGCGCCTCGAGCCGCGCATGGCCGCCTCCGGCGGTGCTTTGTACATGGTGCTCATGCTCGCGGGAGCGTTCGGAGTATACGAGATGGGTGAGATCTCGCCCGCCGCGGCACTGGGGGTGATGGCGATCAGCAGCCTCATCTCCAGCCTGTGGTTGATCCTGCGGCTTCGCGTGGAGATGCCGAAGGTGAGTGATCCGCTGGTGAGGGATTCTTTCAGGAAGCACTGGGAATACGGACGCTGGTCGGTGGGCAACAAAGCCCTCTCGTGGATCCCCAGCAACATCTTCTACCTCATACTCCCGCTCTGGGGAGGACTCGGGGCGAGCGCCGCTTTCCGGTCCCTCATGAACCTTTTGATGCCCATGTTGCAGGCCAACTCTGCCCTTACGGTGCTTTTGCTTCCCGGGTTCGTGCGGGCGCGGGAGCAGGGCAGGTTGCCTTCCCGGGTGCGGCTCTCCCTCGTCGCTTACGTGGTTCCCCCGCTCGTCTACTGGTTGGTGCTCGGCGTCTTCCACGAACAGGTGATGTCGCTCGCGTACGGGGACAAGTATGCGGGGTATGCGGGCCTGCTCTGGATCCTCGGGTTCGCTCCGGTGCTCGCCTCCATGAAAGAGGTCCTCTCTCAGGCGGTCAGAGCGCTGGAGCGACCCGACTGGCTCTTTTTGGCCTATGCGGTATCGACGGTCGTTCTCGGCACCCTGGGGGTTCTGGCGACTTACCTGTGGGGGATCGGAGGCGCCGGTGTGGGGATGATGAGTTTTCAGGCTGCAACCACGGTCGTGGTCTCCTGGACGCTGCTCGTGATCTACAGGAGGTCTTCGCGCAATTCCGAGGCTTTGGCCGGTGAAGGAGACGGAACCTGATGGAGGTCGATTGGAACGTTTTCTTCCCTCCCGGGACCCGTGTTATCGCCCTGCCCGGCTGGAGGAACCCGCGGCTCTACGTGAGGGCGGAGTCCTACTGGTGGCGTTGGTGGGGGAGCGACTTTTACCCGGCCTACAGGCTGAGGGCGAGGTTATATCGCAGGATGGTCCGGGCGCGCGCCGCCGGCGGATTCTTCAGGAGCCGCACCGCCGGCGGTGCGGACCATTATTCGCTTGCCAGACACCTGGAGAATTTTCTCCCGGGCGCCGGCGTGCTGGCCGTGCTCGTGGGGACGGAGGGACCGACCTGCAAGATCACGCTGCAGCTTGCCAGCAAAGAGAGGATCGTCGGCTACGCCAAATACGCACCGGAAGGGCGGGCTGTGGCCCGGCTGGCCAGAGAGCACCTGATGCTCTCTTCCATCCCCGCTTTTGCGGGGCCCCGGTCACTCGGTTATGTGAGGCTGGATGAGGGAGCCATGCTCGTGACCGGAGCGCTGGATGGAAGGCGGGTCAAAGCCTCTCTGCCTCCCAATAGACAGGTGAAGGGCTTTCTGGAACACCTCTCGGGGGACAGCGGGATCGAGGTCTGGGAGCACCCCTGGTTCCGGGCCGTGAGGGAGGACGCGAGCCGGGATATGGACTTCGACCGCTGTATGGAGGTTCTTTCGGACAGGAGATGGCCGGTGGCCATCCAGCACGGTGATTTCGCTCCATGGAATCTCCGGGTTCATCGAAGTGGCGGGCTCACCGCGTTCGACTGGGAGTACGGCTCCATGGAGGGGTTTCCTCACCTCGATCTGGCCTATTACGTGTTGCAGACGGCCGCACTCATACACCGCTGGTCTCCCGAACGCGCCGCCCGCTGCGCCGCCGACTGTCTTTTGCAAGCTTACGGGGATCGGCTGAGGGCCGTAGAAGCGAGGACCTTGGTGCGCCTGGCCGCCTACAACGCCTACCTGGAGTCTGCGCGCGACGGGCAGAGCGAGCATGACGTCCTCCAACGCTGGCGGCGGCGCGTGTGGGATGGGAAGACGGGATGACAAGGCTCAAGGTTCTCCTTTCCGCGTTCGCCTGTCGGCCCAACGAAGGGTCCGAGCTCGGGCTGGGGTGGAACATGATCAGGGAGATCGCCCGGCACCACGAGTTGTGGGTGCTGACCCAGGACAGGCATCGACCTTTCATAGAGGAAGAGGTCTCCAGGCGTCCCATGCCTGGTGTCCGTTTCGTATATTACCGGCTGCCCGGCGCGGTGGGATGGTGGCGGCGGGGGCAGAGGGGGATACAGACATACTATTACCTCTGGCAGATCGGGGCTTATCAGCTCATGCGTGCCCTGCAGGAGCGCGTGGGTTTCGACGTAACCCACCATGTCACGTTCGCCGGTTACTGGAAGCCCAGCCTGCTCTCCTTGCTTCCCGTTCCTTTCGTATGGGGACCCGTCGGCGGTGGAGAAGACGCCCCCCGGAGCTTCCGAACGAGCTTCGGTGTTCGAGGCCTCGTCTACGAGGACACGAGGGACGTGATGCGGTTCGTGGGTGAGCATGACCCCCTCGTCCGAATCACGGCCCGAAAGAGCCGGGTCGCGTTTGCTGCGACCGAGGAGACCGCCTCCCGTCTCGAGGCGCTCGGGGCCCGGGACGTCAGGTTGCTCAGCCAGGTAGCGCTGAGCGGGGAAGAAATAGAGATGCTGAGAGGGCTCGGGGTGAAGAGAGAGGCGCCGTTCAGGTTCGCCAGTTCCGGCCGCCTGCTGCACTGGAAAGGATTCCATCTCGGCCTTGCGGCCTTCGCTCGGGCGGACATTCCGGGATCGGAGTATCTGATCTTCGGTGATGGGCCCCACAGGAAGCGGCTGCAACGGCTGGCTGTCGATCTGGGTCTCGCAGAGCGCGTGAGGTTCATGGGCGGGATGCCCCGGGAGAAAGCTCTGCGGATGCTGGGGAGTTGTCAGGTGTTCGTGCATCCCAGCCTGCACGAGTCTGGAGGATGGGTGTGTGCGGAGGCTATGGCGATCGGACTCCCCCTCCTTTGTCTGGATATCGGAGGTCCCGCGAGGCATGTCGTGAGCGGGCTAAACGGCTACAAGGTCGCTGCGGGTAGCCCGAAGCAGGTGGTCGACGATCTCGCCGAGGCCATGCGGCTGCTCTGGAGCAAGCCGGAGGTATTGCAGAGCATGTCCCTTCGTGCTCGTCGGAGGGTGGGAGAAGACTACGACTGGCGCGACAAAGGAGAGTACATAGCCGGGGTTTATCGAGAGGTGGTGGGCCGATGAGCAACCTGTTTCTGTTCATGAGCGATCCCGTGACCCTGGCGTTGCTGATCCTGCTCTTCGCCACCCTCTTCGTACCGGCTATCATCCTGACGCTCGGCAAAGTCGCGAGCCTGCCGGTGCACACCGCTCCGTTTCGGACGTTGTACTTCGCCTGGGCGGCCCTGCTGGCCGGCAGTTCCGTTTGGAACCTCTCCAGAGAGGTGCGCCATTCCATAAACCAGGCCGGCGTAGACAACTACGTGCGCCTGCTCTTTCTGGTGGTTGGCCTGATGACGATACTGTTTCTCGCTACCCGCTACAGATTCGGTTTCGCCTCCGGCCTGATCCGGGGGGTCATAGGGATCTACTTCGTATTCGCTTTGTGGGGAGGGCTTTCGACCTTCTGGTCCGTGTACCCGGGGAGTACCCTGTACAAGTCTTTCGAGTATCTGGTCATGGTGCTGCTCTTCGCCCTGAGCGCGTTCATGGTCAGCGAGGTGGTGCGGGGACCTTCGAACAGGATGCTCGCGTTGAAGAGCATCTTCGATTGGAACTGGTTTCTGGTCTTTGCCTCTTTGGTGATGGTCTATGTCGGGGTCGCGGTATGGCCGAGCTATGCCCTTATGCCCAGTAAGGGGGTTCTTCCTTTCTCCCTGCAGGGGGCTCTGCCCGCCATCGCGGCGAACGGGGTGGGGCAGCTCTCCGCCATCCTGGGGGTGGTCGCGTTGGCCAGGTTGATCATGGGGAAATCGAGGCTGCTCTACGGACCGCTTTTCGTTTTCTCCGTGCTGACCATGCTGCTCGCGCAGAGCCGCTCTCCGATCCTGGCGTTCGCTCTGGGGGCGTTGGTGGTCATGATCGCCGGCCGGAAGTTCGTTCTGCTGATCGTCTCCGCGGTCCTGGGTGCGGGGGTCTTGCTCTCGGCCTACGCCGGCACCATCTACGCTTACATGGACCGGGGACAGAGCACCGGGGAGCTGGATACCCTTACGGGAAGGACCGTCTTCTGGAAGGCCAGCCTGGAGGCCGCCAGACATAGATGGCTCACCGGATACGGGGCCAACGCCGGGGGCAGGTACATTCTCGACAACAACCTGAGCATATCCGATATATCCACCGTGCACAGCACCTACGTCGAGACCCTGATAGACACCGGGGTGATAGGCAGCGCCATATTGCTGGTCGGCCTCGGGGTGGTCTGGGTGTCGATCGTCAAGCTCAGGCGCACGGCGGCGATGAGCCCCGTCAGCAAGGCCCTTTGGGTGGAGTGTCTGGGCGTGATGATGGTTCTCAGCGTGCGTTCGATCTTCTCCGTCGTCTTCGTGTGGTCTTCGACGGTTTTGATCTTCGGGGTCGTGCTGGTTTTCGTGACGGTGATGGGTAGAGAAGCAGGCAGGAGAAGAGCAGATGCGAATAATCATGCTGCACAACTACTATCAGCACAAAGGCGGCGAAGATCAGGTGTTTACCGCTGAGGCCGGGCTGCTGGAGGAGAGAGGCCACTCGGTCAAAAGGTATACGCTGCACAACGACCTGGTCGATGGTATGAGCGGGGCTTCTCTGGCATCTGATACGGTCTGGAACCGTCGGGTCCACCATGATCTGCGGGCCCTGATCCGTGATGTGAAGCCGGACGTCGCCCACTTTCACAACACCTTTCCCTTGATCTCGCCTGCTGCCTACTATGCCTTCCGGTCGGAAGGGGTGCCAGTGGTGCAGACGCTTCACAACTACCGGCTGTTGTGCCTGAACGCGCAGTTTTTCAGAGAGGGAGAGGTGTGCGAGGATTGTCTCGGCCGACGGGTGCCGTTGCCCGGGGTATTGCGTTCGTGTTACCGTGGCGAGCGCGTCGCGAGCGCCGGGGTCGCGACCATGCTGACGACCCATCGGATTTTGCGAACCTGGTCGAACGTCGTGGATGGCTACATAGCCCTCACGAGGTTCGCCAGGGACAAGTTCGTGGAAGGTGGACTGCCGCCGGAGAAGATCTTCGTCAAGCCCAACTTCGTCGAGAGAGACCCCGGGATGGGCGGCGGAGGTGGTGGGTATGTCCTGTTCGTCGGGCGACTCTCCCGGGAGAAGGGAATCGAAACTCTCCTGCGGGCATGGCGGAGGTTGGGGCGGCGGATCACCCTCAAGATAGCGGGTGACGGCCCGCTCTCCGGGGAGGTCGGTCGCGCCGCGAGGGAGACCCGCGGAATAGAGTGGCTGGGGAGGGTTCGGGAGCGTGAAGTTGTGGGTTTGATGAAGCGGGCGGAGTTTCTCGTTTTGCCTTCCCTGTGGTACGAAGGGTTTCCGATGGTCGTCGCCGAAGCGTACGCGAGCGGGCTCCCGGTGCTGGCGAGCGACCTCGGGAGCCTGTCTACCCTGGTGATATCCGGCAGGACCGGGTTGAAGTTCAGCCCGCGGAGCGCCGGTGACCTGGAGGACAAGGCCGAAGCTCTGCTGGACGACCCGGCGCTGTTGGAGAGGGTGCGCCTTGGGGCCAGGGAAGAGTTCGAGACACATTACACGGCGGATCGGAATTACGCGCGCCTGATGGAAATCTATGCGCGGGTTGCGTGAGGGCACGCTGGGTCTTTAGGGAGGGAGGCAGGGAACATCGTGAGGTTGCCAGATTTTCTCGTGGTCGGCGCGGCGAAATCCGGTACCACGGCCATCCATCATTATCTCGGGCAGCATCCTCAGATCTTCCTTCCTGCCCAGAAAGAGACGAACTTCTTCGCCTTCGTGGGGGAGGAGGTCCGATTCGAGGGGCCGGGCGACGAGGAGATGGCCCGGGTGACGATCACCGACTTCGAGGAGTACGGCAGCTTGTTCGCCGGGGCGTCGGAGGATCAGGTATCCGGCGAGGTCTCCCCCTGGTACATGTACTTCGAGCGGTCTGCTGCAAACATAAATACGCTGATCCCCGGGGTGAGGCTGATCTTCGTGCTGCGAAACCCGGTGGAGCGGGCTTTCTCCAGCTACCTTCACGTCGTGCGTCACGGCCGGGAGAAACTTGGTTTCAGGGAAGGGATCCTCGCCGAAGAAGAACGAATCTCCCGGGGATGGGAGCCGATATGGCACTATCTGAGCGCCGGGAAGTACGCGGAACAGATGGAGCCGTTCCTGAAGCTTTTCGGCCGCGAGCAGGTTTTCATCAGGCTCTACGACGATCTCAGGAACGACCCCGAAGAGTTTCTATCCGACCTGTACGGATTTCTCGGGGTCGATAGGGGCTTTCGAGCCGACCTCAGCCTCAGGCCCAACGTCACCGGGGTACCGAGAAACAGGGTCGTCGGGCACCTGTTGTTCAGACCCAACCCCTTCAAGGAGATCGCCAGGAAGATGATCCCACAAGGGGTGCGCTACCCGATCTCTCAGGAGCTGGGGCGAAGGATGGTGGTCAAGCCTTCGCTCGATCCATCTCTCCGGAGAGAGTTGGTCGCGTATTACAAGCCGGAGATACTGAGCCTGCAGGAGCTCATCGGGCGAGATCTCTCCCACTGGTTCGAGGCCTGATCGCTGGCTCCAAAACCGGGCCGGTCGGCCGGTCTGAAACCGGCTGTGTGGCTGATGTTGCGTCTTTTTCGGCCGCCTAGGCTGTTATCTGCATACGGCGGTCTGCAGGAGGTGCACGGTCTTGGAGCTTACCAATCGGAGCGGCGCTCCCATCGAGCTCGATTCGGAGTCTGAACACCGGTATATCCTCGGCATGCGGGTGGATGCGCTCACCCTTCCGAGGGCGAGCGAACGGATCGTCTCCTGGGCGGAGCGGGGCGAGTCCCGTTACGTTTGTGTGGCCAGCGTGCACATGGTCATGGAGGCTTTCGACTCCGAACCTTTCCGTCGGATCGTGAACCAGGCGGATCTCGTCACACCCGATGGACGGCCTCTGCTGTGGACCCTGGATGGCCTGGGCGTCAGGTCGGCGGATCAGGTCCGGGGCACGGATTTGACGGTGAGCGTGCTCGAGCATGCGGCCCGGCGTGGGGTGCCCGTGGGTTTGTACGGGGGTACGCCGGAGTTGCTCGATTCGTTTTCGGAGATCGCCCGAGCCCGGCACCCCGGCATACGGATAGTGAGCAGGATCGCGCCCCCGTTTCGTCCCCTGACCGCCGAAGAGGACGAGCTTTTCACCGACGAGCTGATGAACTCGGGCGCCCGCATCATCCTGGTCGGAATAGGCTGTCCCAAACAGGAGAGGTGGATGGCGGCCCACAAGGGACGGCTTCCGGCCGTGATGATAGGAGTCGGGGCTGCCTTCGACTTCTATACCGGCAGGATGCGCCAGGCTCCTCGCTGGATGCAGAAGAGTGGTCTGGAGTGGACCTTCAGGCTGGCGAGCGATCCGGGGAGGTTGTGGAAACGCTACGCCAGGCACAACCCCAGATTTCTCGCACTGTGCGCCATGCAACTGGGCCGGATGCCAGAGGCGACCTGGCATCCGGCCCGAAGGCGGCACCGTTCGGTGGGATGATCTTTTCAATGAGCGGGGGGCCGTACGGGGATTCCCAACGAAGAGGTCAGCTGGCGCTCCCGGGTATTGCTCAGGTAGCGGCCGTCTGACTCTCCGGGCGTTCGGTTGAACGCCGCCAGGTGCAGCAGGACGCCGTGGTTCCCGTGACCGATCGGACCCCATCTGTACCTCAGGTCCGTGCTCCAGTCGCTGATGCTGGATTTCTCGGGGCTCGGATACCAGTATCGGTCGTTCTGGCCGCTGTTGTGCGAGCTCGGATCGTACAGCACCCCGCCGCTCCATCCCCCTTGTTGTATCCAGGCCAATGAGTAGCCGTTCTTCGCGAAGAACAGGTTGTGTCTGATCTTGATGTTCTTTACCTTGTTCCAGGTGGGGTTTCCCCGGTCCATCGAGATGACCGAGAGCCCGCTCGCGTTCCAGGCCAGTGTGTTGTCACGCGCGGTGACGTTGCTCGAGTTCGAGAGGACGATCCCCGCGCTCCAACTCCTCCCGGCATAATGCCAGCCGTTGTTCCAGATCACGTTGTGGGAGATCAGAGCTCCCCGGCTTATCTCGAACAGTATCCCCGGCCCTGCGTTATCGAAGATGCGGTTGTTTTTGTAAACCGCGCCGGAGCAGTTTATGTCGCACCATACCCCGACGCCTTTGTTGTCGTAGACGGTGTTGCCGATGAACCTCAGCCCTTTGACCTGGTAGGCGGCTTTTATGCCGCCTGCTTCCCAGAAAGGATCGAAATGCTCGGTGTTGTTGTCGTGTATTCGGTTGCCCTGGACCAGGTTGTAGTTTCCTCCGAGGTGGATGCCGAGTTGTCCTCCCCGGTAGATGTTGTTGTCGATGATCTCGTTGTGGTTGCCTTTCACTACCAGGTCTGCCGCCGCTGCGTCGGAGAGTTTGTTGTCTTCTATGGTCCAGTGGGAGTGGTAGTAATTCGGGTCGTTGACATCCGCGTTGGTGAGGGCACCCATGTCTCGTTCGTTGGCTGCATCCCGCATCGTGAAGCCTTTTATCGTGACGCCGTCGGCCGCGCCGACCACCCATTGGCGTCTTACCGAGACTTCAACCACGTGCCCTCTGGGGTCGTCGGCCAGAACCACGTAGCGGGTGCCGGAGCCGTCCTTTACGGCGAACTGCCCCGGGTGGGGATTTTCTGCCACCTGCCGGAGTGGTCTGCCGTCGAGGAAGACCTGCTCGGGCCACAGGCAGCGCCGGGTGCCCGACGCGCACTCTCCCGAGGATGAGAAGTGCGGCAGACCTCCGTGAATCCAGTATCGACCCTCGCGTCTCCAGCCGCGCCAGACGTCGCTTCCCCGGATCTCCGCACCGGGACCCGCTATCAGCGTGAGCGGTTTCGTTATCACCACGGTCTGCCGGTAGATGCAGTGCCCGGCCGTGTGGACCGTTGATCCCGGGCTGGCGGCGTCGATCAGGGCCTGCAGCGAGCCTCTGCAGTCCGGTTTGACGCCCTGCGTGGAGGCAGCGGCTATCCGGTCGGTCGAGATCATGCAGAGCAATGCCGCCAGGATCGCCGTGAGCCCGAGGAGCTTTCTCAGGTCTTTGGCCTCCATCTGGTCCCCCCCTTCTCCTCATGTTCCATCCGAAGGCGGGGCAGACCAGAGGTTGGCCTTGCAGCGGCAACCCGGCCACCTCCCGACTTGTGGGAGGTCCGTCGGCTTTGCGTCCCCACCTCGCGATGGGTTTGCCTTTTTCAGCTGTCTCCGCTTTTATCGTTACGAACCCTCTGGTTCTTTAGCGGCTCCTCTTCCGGTCATCCGGACGGTTCGAATATGTGTCGCCCGGCCGATGTGTGCGTCCGGGGGGACCCTCTAAGATGGCTCGTAAATCGCGGTGAAGGAGATGAGCATGACTAAACGGGCACTGGTTACCGGAGCGGGGGGCTTCATAGGGCACCACCTGGTGAAGTACCTGGTGGAGAAAGGCTATTGGGTGCGGGGTGTCGACATCAAGCACCCGGAGTACGAAGAGAGTGACAGCCACGAGTTCGAGATCCTGGACCTCCGCCGGTTCGACAACTGCCTCATCGCGACCAGGGGCATAGACGAGGTCTACCATCTGGCGGCCGACATGGGGGGTATCGGCTACATCACCGCCTTCCACGCCGAGATAGCCCGTAACAGCGCGATGATCAACATCCACATGCTCGAGGCCTCCCGGATCAACGCCGTCGAGAGGTTCATCTTCTCCTCTTCGGCGTGCGTGTACCCGCAGTACCTGCAGAAGAGCCCGGACGTGACCAACCTGAAGGAGGAGGACGCCTATCCGGCGGAGCCCGAGGAGGGCTACGGTACCGAGAAGCTCTTCATGGAGAGCCTGTGCAAGTACTTCTACGAGGACTACGGGCTCGAGACGAGGATAGTGCGCTTCCACAACGTCTACGGGCCGCTGGGTACCTACGAGGGCGGCAAAGAGAAGGCTCCGGCGGCGATCTGCCGCAAGGTGGCTCTCGCGCCGGATGGAGGCGAGATAGAGGTCTGGGGAGACGGGGAGCAGACACGCTCTTTCATGTACATAGACGATTGCGTTGAAGGCATCTACCGGATAATGCACTCCGATCACCCCGGTCCCCTCAACCTGGGAACCGACGAGCTGGTGACCATAAACGGGCTCGTGGACATGATCTCCGAGATCGCCGGCAAGCGCCTCACGAAGCGGCACGATCTCACCAAGCCTCAAGGGGTCAGAGGCCGTAACAGCGACAACACCCGGCTCCGCCAGGTGCTGGGATGGGAACCGAGGATCTCTTTGCGAGAGGGGCTCGAGCCCACGTACCGGTGGATAGAGGCGGAGCTGAGGAAGTCTGGTCGGGGGGTCGAGACCGTCGCCGGCACGCTCTCCTGAATCGTTCTCATGGCGAACGAGGGACCCGAGGTCGTAGGGATCACGCGTTGACCGACATGCACGCTGCCGACGTGACGAAGGTCTTCAGGAGGCCAAACTTCCTGATCATAGGGGCCGCGAAGTCCGGCACCACATCGCTCTGGCACTACCTCGACCAGCATCCTCAGGTCTACATGAGCCCGAGGAAACACACCCGGTTTTTTTCGTTCACCGAGGCGAACCCCAGTTTCTGCGGTCCACCGCTGGAGAGAGAGGCCACTCCGTACGCCGTGGTAGACCACTCAGATTATCACGAGTTGTTCGCTGGAGCGAAGGACGAGGTGGCCGTAGGTGAGGCCTCTCACTCCTACATGTACCAGCCGATCGCGGCCCGGAGGATAAAAGACTACGATCCGGACATGAAGCTCGTCGCCGTGCTGCGCCACCCGGCTGAGAGGGCTTTCTCGCACTACCAGCAGATGATCAGGGATGGCCGCGAGGACATCCCTGATTTTCTGCAGGCGCTGAAGATCGAGCCCCTACGAATCGAGAAGCGGTGGTGGCCGGACTTCCACTACGTGCGGATCGGACTCTACCACGAGCAGCTCGCACGTTACTACGAGCTTTTCGACCCCGGGCGGATAAAGGTTTATCTGTACGAGGATCTGAGCGGAAACCCGCTGGAGGTCGTGCGAGACCTGTTCGGTTTCCTCGGTGTCGATGAAGACTTCGTTCCGGAGACGTCTTTGCGTTACAACGCTTCTGGGATTCCGAAGAGCCGATTTCTGCACACCCTCTTGCAGGAAGCCAGGACTCTGGCACCCGTCGTGAAGACCCTCCTGCCCGAGAGGCAGACCCGCCGGCTCATGCGCCTGGGTAGCGCGTTGCACAATCGCAACCTCACCCGACCCAGGCTGGAGCTCGAGGTGCGCAGGTTGGTGACGGAACGCTACTTCCGCCGAGACATCCTGCTCCTGCAGGAGCTCATAGACCGGGATCTCTCCAGTTGGCTGGCGTGAGAGACAACCCTCTGCGGGTTCCCGGCAATGGTCATGGTGGTGTCGGGATGAGGGGATTCCTCGGGCGGTCTCCCAACCTCTTCCGGCTTCTCTACGGTCTCAAGAGGGAAGAGAGGGTCGTCGGTAAAGATACTCGGGTCGTCATAGAGGGATTTCCCCGATCCGCCAATACGTTCGCGGTCCTGGCTTTCGAACAGGCGCAGCCTCGAAAGGTCAGGATCGCTCACCACATACACTCCCCGGCTCAGGTACTGCTCGCGAGCAGGTGGAAAATCCCGACCATGGTCCTCATCCGCCGACCACAGGATGCGGTGGCGTCCTGGGTTATCTGGGATGGACACGACATAGCATGGGCTCTGCGTTACTACACATATTTTTACAGTACGGTTGCCTATTGTAAGAACGATTATCTGCTGGCTCCTTTCGAGGAGGTCACCGAAGATTACGGTGCCGTGATCCGGCGTATGAACGAGAAGTTCGGGACCGACTTTCATCCTTTCGAGCACACCCCCGAGAACGTGCGAGAGGTTTATTCACGGATAGAAGATCTGCACCGGCGCAGGAACGGGGGAAACGTATACGAGGTCAAGCTGGCCCGTCCGACGAAGGCGAAGGATCTCCCGAAGCGGGAAGTTTTGCGGTGGCTGCGAGCGCCCAGATACGGCCGGTTGCTCTCCGAGGCCACCGCCGTATACGAGGAGCTTCTCGGGAGCCGGAAGATGTAGGCAGCGTTTGGAGAGGGTATCAGGCTGCGTAGAGGGCGCGGGAACCCGCGGTGGATGGGCTGCCCTTGTTTTGTTGGGGTTGTGTTTGGTGCTGGTCGGGGGATGTGGCGTGTTCAAGAAGCACTCTTCTACTCCCCGGCCGCATACTGGAGCCTGTGGTAGGTCCTTGCAGGCCGAGATAGAAAGAACGCCTCCCGGCGCCACGCTTCTGGTCGCTCCCTGTGTCTACAGGGAGCAGATCGTCGTAGACAAGCCGCTCACGCTCAAAGGGAGACCCGGAGCGGAGATAACGGGGACGGACGTCTGGCGGCGGTGGCGGAAGATGGGGCGTTACTGGGTGAGTGAGAGGAGCGTTCCCCGGTTCCCTCAGACGGCCGTCAGGTGTATGCCGGGCACCCGGCGCTGTCTGTGGCCCGAGCAGGTCTTCATCGACGGCAGACCGCTCCGGCAGGTGGCAGAAAATCCCCACCCGGGGCAGTTCGCCCTGGATCCGGGTCGGCGGGTGTTGCTGGGGGATGACCCCGACGGACACCGGGTAGAGGTGACCGTGAGGCGTTACTGGGTGCTGGGAAAGGCCAGCGGTGTAACCATCGAGGGATTCATCATGCGTGGAGCGGCCAACGGAGGACGGACCGGAGCCCTCATGAACCGGATGACTCCAGGAGGAAAAGGATATGCCGACTGGACCGTCAAGGACAACAAACTCTCCGATGCCCACGGTGCCGTGATCAGCCTGAGTAAAGCCCCGGGGCTCAAGATACTCGACAACGACATCTACCGTGGCGGGCAGATGGGCATCCTGAATACCGGTCGGGGTGAGCTCATAAAAGGCAATACCGTGCACGACAACAATACGGAAGGTTTCGATACGGGGTGGGAAGCCGGGGGGATGAAGACCTCTCACGCAAGCGAGGTGATCCTGACGTCCAACACGTTCTATCGAAACGAGGGTAGCGCGGTCTGGTTCGACATAGACTCCACGCACAATACCATCTCCGGAAACCGGATCTACGACAACACCGGCTTCGGCATCCATTATGAGATATCCAGTCACGGCGAGATATCTGGCAACGTCTTGTGGAACAACGGGTGGGGTACTCCGAGGTGGGTCTTGGGATCGGCCATCGCTTCGAGCAACTCGAGCGTCGTGGATATCCACGGCAACATGCTGGCCTGGAATGCCGATGGCATCTCCGTCATCGGGGTGGATAGGGGTAGACAGACGTGGAACGACGTGCATGACGTCCGCGTGCGGCGGAACGTCATCGTGATGGGCCGCCCTCGCCGGGGTGTCGTCGGAGACCGTTTCGCGCTTGCCTGGTTGCAGGGAGATGTCCGCGGGATGTTCAGCCCCGGGAGCGGGAACCGGGGAGAAGACAACATGTTCTGGCTCGCGAACTCTGGGGAGCATCCCACCCTCTTCGGGTGGGGTGGGAAGAGGTACGGCAGGCTCTCAGAGTTCGCCCGCACCCCGGGTGGTCTGGGTTCGAGATATCTCACTCCTGCCGAAAAAAACTCCGCGTTAAAGAAGATTGGGCCTGTGGGAGGCAAAACGGGCCGGTCGACCCATTCGTAGGGAAGCCCTCTTTTGTATGTTGGAAGAGAGTCGGCGCAAAGACGCTAAGCGGCGGAGAAGAGGAGCTTTCCGTGAGATTTGGAGCGGGATCGGCGGTCTACCGGTACGAGGAGAGGATGCTCGTCGGCTTCGGCGCGCTTTTGGTGGCCCTGTTGGTCTACCTGGCGTTTGCGACACCCGCTCGTGCGGACATCGGGAGTACTCCGGACCCGAGTTCGATATCCACCAACGGCCGGGTATCGACGATACTGAAGGTTGGAGATACGGTCTACATAGGTGGGTCTTTCACCCAGGTGAACGGCGTGGAGCGCGACCATCTCGCTGCCATAGACGCCTCCACCATGCAGCTTACGGGGTGGGCTCCCAGTGCCAACAACAACGTTCTCGCCCTCGCGGCTTCTCCGGATGGCTCGACCATCTATGCTGGTGGAGCCTTCACCCGTGTGAACGGGGTCGTACAGAATCGAGTCGTTGCCCTGGATGCGCGCAGTGGTGCGATCGAAACCTGGCGGGTATGGACCAACTACAACGTCAGAGAGCTCCTTGTCTCCGGAAACCAGGTTTATATAGGAGGCGACTTTACGATCATAAACGGTCAGTCGCAGCCGTATCTGGCGCTGGTCAACGGCGCCGGGGTGAGTAATCCGGGGGCCCTGGTCGGGGGGTGGTCGGCTTCGCTCAACGGAAGGGTGTGGTCGCTTGAGCTCTCTCTCGGAGATGGGCTTCTCTACGTCGGTGGAGACTTCACCTCCGTGAGCGGGCAGCCGTATCCCTATCTGGCGGCCCTCGACCCATCGACCGGTGCGCTCTACCCCTCCTGGAAGCCGCCGACGCCCAACGGCAGGGTCTTTCAGATAATAGCCGCCAACGGCGAGGTCTATACCGCTCAGGGGGGCCCGGGCGGTATGGTGGGAGCCTACGATACGGGTACGGGTGCTTTGATGTGGAAGAAGAAAGCTTTGGGGCCCGTAGCCGTATACAGGAAGAAGCACCCCAACAGCCTCAGGCTTCCGGCGGGGTGGACGACCAAGGGGGATGGAGACGTACAGGCCATCGCTCTGATGGGCAGCAGGCTTTATGTGGGCGGGCACTTCATTCAGCTCGCAGGACAACCCCGACGCTACTTCGCCGCCGTAGACGCGGGCAGTGGCGCTCTCGATCCCAACTGGGCTCCGATGGGATACGGGGATGCGGGAGGGCTCGGTGTATGGGCGTATTACGCCGATCCGGTGAGCGGCACCCTCTATTCTGGTGGAGATTTCACGAAGATAGGCAACGTTGCTTATCCTCACTTCGCCAGCTTCTCCGATCCGAACCTTACGGTGCCACCTGCGAGCACGCCTCCGGATACGAGCATAGACTCTGGCCCCAAGTCCCTGACCAACGAGACTTCGGCCAGCTTCACGTTTTCGTCTTCTGCGCAGGGAGTGGGTTTTGAGTGCAGCCTGGATGGTGGGGCGTACGGAGCGTGCAGTTCACCGCAGAGGTACACGGGGTTAGGAGACGGCACGCACACCTTCTTGGTGCGGGCCGTTGATTCTGCGGGCAACGTGGATCCCTCCCCCGCGGAGTATGACTGGACGGTCGATACGGTAGCCCCCGATCCGCCGGTGATCTCTGCGCCTGCGAACAACGCTTTGATCGGAAGCAGTAACGTCGTGCTCTCGGGCACGGCCGAGCCGGGCAGCACCGTAGAGGTTTATGATGGTGGCGGTCCCACCCCATCGGCCAAAACGACGGCCGGTGGTGGTGGGGATTGGAGTATTACTCTGAGTGGTGTCGCCGATGGTTCCCACACCTATTCCGCAGTAGCGGTGGATGCGGCCGGGAATGTTTCTTCACCTTCCGTTCCACTCACCGTCACGGTGGACACCACACCGCCGACGACCAGCATACAGACGGGACCATCCGGGACGGTGAGCGGCGACTCGGCGACGTTCACCTTTTCTTCTTCAGAGTCGGGCTCCAGTTTCCAGTGCAGCCTGGATGGAGCGGCCTTCAGAGCCTGTTCTTCACCTCAAACGTACAGCGGTCTCTCCGGAGGGCAACACACTTTCAGAGTGCGGGCCGTTGATGCTGCGGGCAACGCCGATCCAAGTCCACCCAGCTGGGTCTGGACGGTCGACGTACCGGCGCCTCCGGATACGAGCATAGACTCTGGCCCCAAGTCCCTGACCAACGAGACTTCGGCCAGCTTCACGTTTTCGTCTTCTGCGCAGGGAGTGGGTTTTGAGTGCAGCCTGGATGGTGGGGCGTACGGAGCGTGCAGTTCACCGCAGAGGTACACGGGGTTAGGAGACGGCACGCACACCTTCTTGGTGCGGGCCGTTGATTCTGCGGGCAACGTGGATCCCTCCCCCGCGCGCAGAAGCTGGGTCGTGGATACACATGCCCCATCCATTCGTCACCTTTATCCGAGGCCCGGATCGATAGTGAGTAGTAGGGTGCCGTACATCATGGCGAGGGTGACGGATAGGGGGAGTGGGATCACCAAGCGGGGGATTACGCTCAGGGTCGACGGGAGGCTGGTCCCCAGGCGTGAGTTCACCTACGCTCGAACGGGGAAAGTTTTGCGCTATCCGAACCGGATGGTTCGCAGCTCGCCTTTGCTTCGCAGAGGGAGGGCTACGGTTAAGATCGTGGTGAGAGATCGAGCGGGCAACGTTTCCTCCAGAGTGTGGCACTTCAGGGTGCTGTGGTAGTGTGGCGGGACCCCAGGATGGGTGTCCTCCGTTGATTTCTCTCCAGGAGCGGTCCTCTCTTTCCTGGAAGGTCCTGCCCAGCCGCTGAGCATCCGGTGAAATAGGCCGTCTGGCTGGTGTCAGGATGTGTCCCGCAGCCGATGCTCTGCTCAGGAGAGCTATCTAGGATGAGAGGGCGGTCGGATGCCAGCGTTGGAAACGGGGCAGAGGTATGCAGAGAACCATCGACTCTGAAAAGACGCCTGCTCTGAACGGCCTTGGGGGAATGACGCCTCTGGCCGGAGAGATCCCCGCGAAAAGCTTGGTCGGGTTTCGCGATCACCTTGGCTCGCTCATCCTTCTGGGCACGGATGCGGTATTGGCGGTCGCGGTGTGGGAGATCGCTGCTTTGTTCAGGCAGATCGTGGGCAGAGGGGGGATCTCAGAGATGTCCGTGGCGGCCGTCGCCTCGAGCCTCGGCGTCTGGATCGGGGTGCGCTGGCTCCTGGGGCTCTACCCGGGATACGGGATGGGACAGATCGAGGAACTGCGCCAGCAGACGCACGCCGTGCTGGCCACCATGGCGATCACTGCCATCTTCGCTTTCTCCTTCCAGGTCGGAGATACCATCTCGCGCCTGCTCCTGCTCGCCGGTTTCGCCGGACTCGCGATACTCGCACCTCCCGTGCGGCATCTGACGAAGCTTTCGTTGAGGAAGGCGAAGCTGTGGGGCAAGCCCGTGGTGGTGCTCGGTTTCGGAGACGACGGAGGCCGGGTGTTGCGTGTCCTGCAGGAGGACTGGACGCTGGGCTTGAAACCTGTGGGGGTTTTCGACGGGAAGCAGGCTCCGGTGAGTGGAGAGATCGAGGGAGTGCCTTACTGCGGAACCCTCATGGACGCCATGGTGTATGGGCGCAAACTAAGGGTCGACACCGCGATTTTCGCCATGCCGCACACACGCCGGGAACACCTGGTCAGGCTCGTGGAACGGGCCCGGACGAGCTTCCGGCAGGTGATCATAATCCCCAACCTGGAAGGGGTGACCAACTCCGCCGTCGTAGCCAGAGACCTGGCGGGCATCTTCGGTGTGGAGGTCCGCCACAACCTGCTGGACCGCTGGAGCCAGCGGGTCAAGCGGACCATAGACGTCACGGTGACCATCGTCGGCGGAGTGTTGCTCCTCCCGCTTTTCGCGGCGCTCTGCCTGCTGATCCTCCTGGAATCGGGGAGGCCGGTCTTCTACCGGGCCGAACGGATGGGCAGGGACGGCAGATCGTTCGGTTGCCTGAAATTCCGCACCATGATCCACGGGGCCGAGGATGCCCTGGAGAGGCTCCTGCGGGAGAACGAAGACCTGAGAAGAGAGTACGAGCTGTACCACAAACTGCGTGAGGACCCCAGGGTGACCCGGGTGGGGAAGTTGCTTCGCACCACGAGCCTCGATGAGCTGCCGCAGCTCTGGAACGTCCTCAAAGGAGAGATGAGCCTGGTCGGGCCTCGACCCTATCTTCCGAGGGAGTCCCCGGACATGGGCGAGGCCGAGAAGACGATACTGCGCGTCACCCCGGGTATCACGGGGCCGTGGCAGGTGGGAGGTAGGAGCGGCACCTCGTTCAAAGAGCGGGTCAGGATGGACCTCTACTACATAAACAACTGGTCCATATGGCTCGATCTCCTGCTCCTGGCGCGCACCTTCCGGAGCGTCCTGTTCGACCATGGGGCTTACTGAGCGAGCGCGGTCGTGAGCGGATCTTTCGACGAACGCCTCGTCTGCGATCTTCGTCCCCCCAGGGAGGAACTCGCGGAGCTCGAAGATCCAGGTGTCTACGCCGGGTTCTGGCGCGGGCTCTGGCGCAGGGTCAGCCGTTTGGTGAGGAGGAAGACGGGCGAACGTGAGCCGTATTGCGAGCATGCCATGCTGGCCCGGCTGGTCTTCGAGTCGCCGGACGTCGTGCTTTTGCTCGACGAGCGCGGGTTGGTGATCTACGCCAACCCGGCTGCCGGGGCGATGTTCGGGTGTGACCCGGAAGAGCTGGCCGGGGATCCTCTCCCCGGAACCCTGCAGAGGTACGGGTCCCGGCGCCGGGCGATTCACCGGCGTGACGCCTGGATCGAGAACTTCAGGTTGCAAGGTCCCGAGGGGAGCCACAGATACCTGGAGGCCTTGAGAGTGGATGTCCAGGGGTGCAAAGCATACTATCTGAGAGACATCACGGAGCGCAGGCTGCGCGAGGACGACCTCGTACGCCGGGCGTTGCACGACCCACTGACTGGGCTCGCCAACCGGGCCCTGTTCCTCGACCGGCTGGAGAGGGCTCGCGCCCGCTCTTCACGCAGCGGTGAGTCCTTCGCCGTGGTCTTCCTGGACCTGGACGGGATGAAGCGGATCAACGACCTCATGGGGCACGAGGCAGGCGACAGGTTGCTCGTCGCCGTCGGGGGGAGGCTGCGGTCCTGCCTCAGGCCTTCTGACACGGCCGCCCGGCTCGGGGGGGACGAGTTCGCGCTGCTCCTGGAGGATGTCGAGGGATCGAGCGTGGGGCCGGTCGTCGAGAGGATACTGGATGCGCTGCGCGAGCCGGTGGAGACAGGTGGGTACAGGATGCGGGTCACCGCCAGCGCCGGGGTGGTGGTGGAGAGCGGTGGCCGGAGGGAGGCGGGTGATCTGCTCCGGGCGGCAGACGGGGCGATGTACCGGGCCAAGAGCGCGGGGCGGGACGGGTATCTCATCCTCCGGTAGCGAGCGACCGCACCGGGGCTTCCGTGGTAAGCTCCCTGACGTCATGAGAGATGTCCTCTTCGTGTGCACGGCGAACATCTGCCGCAGCCCGATGGCCGAGGCGATCTTCAACGCCCTGGCCGGGGACGCGGGGATCTCCTGGAGAGCGCGGAGCGCGGGCGTCTTCGCCGCCGAGGGCTACCCGATGGCCCCGGAGGCGGAGAAGGTGCTCTCCGAGGCCGGGGTCCCGGTGGGGAGACACCACTCCCGCCCTCTGACCGGGGAGATGCTCCGGGAGGCCGACCTCGTGCTCGCGATGACCCCGGCGCACGTCGAAGAGATGAGCCGCTCCTTCGGCGAGCTGCCCGACAGCGTGCACGTCCTGACCGAGTACGTCGGTTCCGGCAGCGGGGGAATATCTGACCCTTACGGGCTCAGCATGAGCTCCTACCGGGCCTGCGCCCGGCACCTCTTCGAGTGCATCGAGCCTCTGGTGAAGAAGCTCGAGGATGGGACTACTGCTTCTTCGTCTCCCTGAGGATGGCGAAGATCTCGGAGATCAGAGCCTCCCTCTTTTCGGGCGGGAGGTCCCTCGGGTGGATGGTCTGCTTGTCCGACTGGAGGTTGCGCTTCACGGCCTCCTCGGCGAGATACTGGTCGATGAGCCTCACTACGGCATCCACCTTCTCCCGGGGAAGACCATCCCCGCCGCGGGTAAGCCTGCTCCACATCTCCCTGAACACCTTCTCCTCTCGGGGGTAACGACTCGAAGATCATTATAACCCGCGCTCCGTGCCCTCTAGCGGTCCTTCCGCGCGCGCCGCGGAAAGCGGTGCTCTCCTGCGGGGACGAAATCGCCGGCTTTGGTGTTCCAGGCGTAGATCGTGATGCTCAGGGAGTCCTCCTCCACCCGCACGAGGTTGAAGCTGGAGGGGTGCCCGGACCTTCTGCGGCTCGAGATGGTGCCGGCCGTCGAGATGACGAGCCCGGTCTCGCTTATCTCCACGCTGTGGACCGCCTCCTGGTGGTCGTGACCGCAGAGGACGAGCTCCGCTCCCATCGAGGCGAAGGCGCGCAGCGCTTCCTCGGTGTTGGCGAGCCCGTGGCGACCGGAGATCTGCCCGCGAATGAGGTTGTGATGGATCATCACGATCCGGGCCGCTTCCGGCGGCGCTTTCTCGAAGGTGTTCCTTACGTGCGCGAGGTCGTCGCCGCGGACGTGGCCGATCACGCCGAGGTCGCGCAGCCGGCGGGTGAGCGAACCCCGGGTTATGCCGTGGGCCGTGTTCAGCCCCGCGATGACGACGCCCGGCACCGTGAGCGAGGGGCTGAGATCCTCGGAGATGTACCGTTTGTAGCGGGAGTACTTGTGCTCGTGGGCGCGCTGTCCGATGAAGCCGACTATCCCGAGGTTGCGCAGCACGGCCCCGAGCCAGCGGATGTCGTGGTTGCCGGGGACGACGATGTAGGGGGCTGTCCGGCCGATGTTGTCCAGGTAGGCCCGGGCCTTCTCGAACTCGGACCTGGAGCAGCGCTGGGTGAGGTCCCCGGAGACGGCCACCGCATCGGGAGAGAGCCTCACGATGGCCTCGAGCAGGGAGTCGAGCTGTTCCGAGACGGCCGGCCTGCCGAAGTGCAGGTCCGAGACGTGTACGAGGGTGGTCACGGATCCTAATATTACATCAAGAGGCCGAGCCTTCCTCCGGAGAGTACAATAGCCTGCCGTGAGGTTCCTCTACACGCTCATCCTGCTCGGCGTGACGGCCGTGTGGGGGTGGACCTTCGTGGTCGTGCAGGACGCCATCTCCGTCTACGGCGTCATGCCTTTCCTTGCGGCCCGTTTCCTGCTCGCCGCCTGCGCACTCGTCCCCTTCACGCTGCGGCGCATCACCCGCAGGACGCTCGTCGCCGGGGCCGGTGTGGGGCTGGTCCTCGCCATGGGCTACCTCTTCCAGACGCTCGGGCTGCTCTACACCACCCCGACGAACTCCGGTCTGATCACGGGGATGTTCGTCGTCTTCGCCCCGCTCTCGGACCGCCTCCTCTTCGGGGTGCGTATCCCCCGCCCCGTGCTCGTCGCGGTGGTCCTGAGCTTCGCCGGGATGGTGCTGCTCGCCGGAGGCAACCCCGATGGGGTGAACTTCGGAGATCTTCTCACCCTGATCTGCGCGGCGGCTCTGGGGCTGCAGATCGCCCTCCTGTCCCGCTACGCTGCAGGACACGACTCGCTGGGGTTCGCCTCGGTCGAGACGTCCGTGATGGCGCTCCTTTTCGCGGCGGTCTGGATCCTCTCGGGCGACGTCTCCTTCCCACCGCGCAGCGTCTGGATGGCCCTGATCGTCACCGGTCTTTTGGCCTCCGCCGCCGCCTTCTGGGCCCAGACGTTCGTCCAGCAGCGCCTGCCCGCGGCCCGCGCGGCGGTGATCCTGACGATGGAGCCGGTCTTCGCCGCGCTCTTCGGCTACTGGCTCGCCGGCGACCGGCTGGACGCGGTGCAGATAGCCGGGGCCGTCCTCATCCTCTCGGCGCTCTTCGTGGGGGAGATGCTGCCCTTCTTCTCCCGCAGGAGAACAAAGAAGGGGCTGCCCTCCGATCCCGTATAAAATCCCTGCCGTAGGCAGCATCGTCAGTCTCGGGAGGAGTCTTCTCTATGTCCGGCCGCAGAGAGGTTGCCGTACCGGAGTACGAGGTCAGGGAGAGCGTGCGGGTGGACCCCTCGCGCACCGCCCTCGTCGTCGTCGACATGCAGAACGACTTCGTGAAGGAGGGAGGAGCGCTCAGGGTCCCGGACGCCGAAGGGACGATCCCCGCCATACACCACCTGCTCGAGGTGGCCAGGGACTCCGGTATGAAGGTCGTCTTCACCCAGGATACCCACACCGAGGGCGACCCGGAGTGGGAGATCTGGGGCGAACACGCCCGCGAGGGTTCCTGGGGATGGCGGATTGTGGACGAGCTCTCCCTGCGCGAGGGTGAGCTCGTGATCCGCAAGGTCCGCTACGACGCTTTCTACGGCACCCACCTGGAGCACTTCCTGCGCCTGTGGGGTACGAAGACCCTGATCGTCTGCGGCACCGTGGCCAACATCTGCGTGCACTACACCGCGGCGAGCGCCGCCCTGCGCTGGTTCGAGGTCGTCGTGCCCCGCGACGCGGTCTCCGCGCTCGACCCGTTCGACCTGGAGTCCTCCCTGCGCCAGACGGCTTTCCTCTTCGCCGGCACCGTCACGCGTAGCGGGGGCATAGAGGCGGCGTGATCCGGATCATCCGCGAGGGTTAGCCAGACCCGGCAGCGGGTATATGGGCCTCGCCTGGAAAACTCGGTGAACGGAGGTGGAGTATGCCCTCTGCACAGCGGCGCGCGGAGGTCAGATGGAGAGGAAGCCTGACGGGAGGTTCCGGGAGCCTGAACCTGGCGAGCAGCAGGGTGATGGAGGAGACACCAGTTACCTGGGCCTCGCGCACCGAGAGCCCCGACGGCAAGACCTCGCCCGAGGAGCTGATAGCCGCCGCACACGCCAGCTGCTACGCGATGGCCCTCTCCAACGTTCTCGCCGAGAGCGGACACGAACCCGAGGAGCTCGAAGTCAGCGCCGAGGTCACCTTCGATGTAGGCCAGGTCAGGATAACGAGATCCGCCCTCGAAGTGCGCGGACGCGTGCCCGGCCTGGACGAAGCCGGATTCAGGGAGGCCGCGCAGAAGGCCGAGGGTGGATGCCCGGTCTCGAATGCCCTCAGAAACAACGTCGAGATAACCCTGGACGCCTCCCTCCTCTGACTCGAAGGTCAGAAAACGAGAATCCCCTACCGAACCCCGGTCCGTACGGACCGGGGTTCTCGTAGAGAGGGCCGTTTCACCAGGCGTGACGAACATAGCTTTTGAGTGACATATAATGCTACAATTGAATTTCGGTGGGTGCGTTGGGAACCATTGGTGGAGCAAGGAGGGGTATCTGGGGGTAGAGTCATGTTCGTTGTGGCTTCTGGCAGGGGATTCTCTTTTTTGGAAAGGAGGAGCAGGGTATGGCTCAGGTAGACCCCGAGCTGCGTGAAGAGATAAGGAAGATGGTGCGGGACGAGACGGCGGGACGCACGGCGCGGGAGAACCCGCCGGCGGCCCCGATCGGGGATCCCGCGCCGCTCGGGCTCGCTGCGTTCGCGCTCACCACGTTTCTGCTCAGCCTCGTCAACGCGGGGCTCCTTCCCTCCGGAGGGGTGCAGGTGGTCCTGCCGCTCGCGCTCTTCTACGGAGGAATGGGCCAGCTTCTGGCCGGGATGTGGGAGTTCAGGAACAACAACACCTTCGGGGCCACGGCGTTCAGCTCTTACGGAGCGTTCTGGCTCGCGTTCGCCGCGCTGGAGACGTTCTATGCCGGCAAGATACCGGCCTCGGACCTCTCGCTGGTCGTAGGGTGGTTCCTCATAGCGTGGGGCATCTTCACCGCGTACATGTTCTTCGGTTCCATGCGGGTTACCACCGCCGTGATGGTGGTCTTCCTTCTCCTGACGCTGACCTTCTTCCTGCTCGGCATCGGCGAGCTCGCGGGCTCGGCCGGCATCTCCAAGGTCGGCGGGTACGTGGGGATTCTCACGGCGATAGCGGCCTGGTACACCTCGGCGGCGGGGGTCGTCAACTCCGTCTCCGGTCGTGTAGTGTTGCCCGTGGGACCCAGGACCTGAGCGGGGTCCGGTGATAAGAGGTTGCGCGGCGGGGTAAGAATGGACTGGTAGAGAAAGGAGGAGCCGGAGATGACCGAAGAGAAGACTATAGAGGCATTACTGGAGGAGAGGAGGACCTTCCCCCCGCCGGAGGAGTTCGCCGCGCGGGCCAACGTCAACGACCCCGCGGTCTACGAGCGGGCCGAGCGTGACCCGGAGGGCTTCTGGGCGGAGTTCGCCCGCGAGCTGCACTGGTTCAAAGAATGGGACAAAGTCCTCGACGACTCGGAGGCCCCCTTCTACAAGTGGTTCGTCGGGGGCAGGCTCAACGTCTCGTACAACTGCCTCGACTACCAGGTCGAGCGGGGCCGGGGGGACAAGCGGGCGATAGTCTGGGAGCCGGACGAGCCCGGCGAGGAGGGACGCGCGCTCACCTACTCCGAGCTTCTCGCCGAGGTCAAGAAGTTCGCCAACGTGCTCAAGAGCCTCGGGGTCGGGAAGGGTGATACGGTCGCCATCTACATGCCGATGATCCCCGAGCTCCCGATCGCCATGCTCGCCTGCGCCCGCATCGGCGCCCCGCACTCGGTGGTCTTCGGCGGGTTCTCGGCCAACTCGCTGCGCGGCAGGATCAACGACTGCGAGGCCAAGGTCGTCATCACCGCCGACGCCGGGCGCCGGGGCGGCAAACGTGTCCCGCTGAAGGAGAACGCGGACAAAGCCCTCGAGGATGCTCCCTCCGTCGAGCACATGATCGTCGTGCGGCGCACCGGGGACGAGGTTCCTATGCAGGAGGGGCGGGACCTCTGGTACCACGAGCTCATGGCCGAAGCCGACCCCGAGTGCCCGGCGGAGGAGATGGACGCGGAGGATCTCCTCTACATCCTCTACTCCTCGGGCTCGACTGGGCGTCCTAAGGGGATCGTGCACACCACGGGCGGCTATCTCACCTTCGTCTACGCCACGACCAAGTGGGTGATGGACATAAAGGACGACGACGTCTACTGGTGCACGGCGGACATCGGATGGGTCACCGGGCACTCGTACATCGTCTACGGCCCGCTCGCCAACGGGGCGACGAGCCTGATGTTCGAGGGGACGCCCACCTACCCGGCACCGGACCGCTACTGGGAGATAGTCGAGAAGTACGGGGTGACGATCTGCTACACCTCCCCGACCACGATCCGCTCGCTGATGAAAGAGGGCAGGCAGTGGCCCGAGAAGCATGACCTCTCCTCGCTGAGGCTGCTCGGGACGGTGGGTGAGCCGATCAACCCGCGAGCCTGGGTCTGGTTCCACGAGTTCGTCGGCGGCGGGCGCTGCCCGATCGTGGACACCTGGTGGCAGACGGAGACCGGCGGGCACATGATCACGCCGCTGCCCGGCATCACCACCACCAAGCCCGGCAGCGCGACAAAGCCCTTCCCCGGCATAGGAGCCGACATCTACGATGAGGAGGGACGGCCGATAGAGGGCTCCGGCGGCGGTTATCTGGTCCTCACCCGCCCCTGGCCGGGGATGTTGCGCACCCTGTACAAGGACCCGCAGCGCTACCAGGAGACCTACTGGTCGCGCTTCCCGGGGGTGTACTTCACCGGGGACGGGGCCAAGCGCGACGAGGACGGCTACTACTGGATCATCGGCCGCGTCGACGACGTCATAAACGTCAGCGGGCACCGCATCTCCACCTGGGAGGTCGAGAGCGCGCTGGTCTCCCATGAGAAGGTCTCCGAGGCCGCCGTCGTCGGGCGCCCCGACGAGCAGAAGGGTCAGGCGATCTTCGCCTACGTCACGCTCGAGGGCGACCTGGAGGGCTCCGACGAGCTAAAGAAGGAGCTGCGCCAGCACGTCCGCGAGGTGATAGGCCCGATCGCCACCCCCGACGACATGGTCTTCACCAGCGCCCTCCCGAAGACGAGAAGCGGCAAGATCATGCGCCGCATCCTGCGCGCCGTCGCCCAGGGCTCAACGGACTTCGGGGACACCACCACGCTCGCCGATCCGGGCGTGGTGGAGGAGCTGCGCAGGCAGGCCAACAGCCAGACCTGAGGAGCCCCGAAACGGAAAAAGGGGGCGGCGGGGTTGGAACCCCCGCCGCCCCCTTTCACGCCCGCTCAGTCTCCAGCGGGCTCCACCCGGACCGCGCAGGCCTTGAGCTCGGCCGTCCCCGACTGCGGGTCGACCGCGTTTATCGTGAGCACGTTGGTCGGGACCTGATCCGCGAAGCTGAAACCCAGAAACACGAGCCCCCGGCTCACCCGGTCGGTCACCCGGGCCTTCACCCTCGGGACGGTGCCCCTCCGCGAGCTCACCCGCACGAAGTCCCCGTCGGAGACGCCGAGGGCGCGGGCGTCCTCGGGGCTTATCTCCAGGAGCTCCTCCGGGTCCTTGACCTTCTTGTAGCTCTGGGTCATCGTGCCGGTGTTGTGGAAGGCGAGGCGTCTGCCGGTGGTGAGCTGGAACGGGTACTCCTCGTCCGGGGGCTCGACCGGGCCCTCGTGGTCGACCGGGGTGAAGGGAGCCCGCTTTTCCACCTCCTCGTCCCACAGCCAGGCGTGGAGGAACTTCGTGCCCGGACGTCCGTCGTACTCCTCGCTCCCGGTGTAGGGCCACTGGATGCCGTCGTAGCGCTCCAGCAGCTCGTAGCTCATCCCGCTGAAGTTGGGGGCGAGGAGTCGGATCTCGTCCCAGATGTCCTCGGCGCTCTCGTAGTGCCAGTTCGCCCCGAGCCGGTTGGCCACGTCCTGCAGGATCCACTCGTCCGCCCGCGCCTCGCCGGGCGGGTCGACGATCTTGTGCACCCGCTGCACCCTGCGCTCGCTGTTGATGAAGGTGCCCTCCGTCTCGCACCAGCTCGCCGCCGCCGGCAGCACCACGTCCGCCAGACGAGCGGTCTTGGTGAGGAAGATGTCCTGCACCACCAGGAAGTCCAGGCTCCGGAAGAGCCGGTCGGAACGGTTCTCGTCGGCGTCGGACTGGCAGGGGTTCTCCCCGATGACGTACATGCATCGGATCTCCCCGCGCTCTATCGCGTCGAGCATCTGAGCCTGGTTCTTGCCGACCTTCTGCGGCAGCGGCACCCCCCATACCTCCCGGAAGCGCCGGTGGGCCTCCGGGTCGTCCCAGCTCCAGCCGCCGACCAGCCGGTTCGGCAGGGCCCCCATGTCCCCGCCGCCCTGCACGTTGTTCTGCCCGCGCAGCGGGTTGAGCCCGCTGCCGTAGCGGCCGACGTGCCCGGTGAGGAGCCCGAGCGCGATGAGCGCGAAGACGGCCTGGGCCCCGTTGTGGTGCTCGGTGATGCCGAGCGTCCAGTTGAGGATCGCCCTCTCCGCCGTCGCGTACATCCGGGCGACCTCGCGGATCTCCTCCGCCGGGACGCCGGTCACCCCTTCGGCGTACTCTGGGGTGTAACCCGCGACCTTCTCACGGTAGGCCTCGAAGTTCTCGGTCGCCCGCTCGACGAACTTTCGGTCGTAGAGACCCTCCTCGATGATGACGTGGCCCATGGCGTTCGCCAGGCAGATGTCGGTGCCGACGTTGACCCGGAGCCACCTGTCGGCCTTCCTGGCCTGCTCGGTTTTGCGCGGGTCTATGACGACCATCTTCGCGCCGTTTTTCACGCCGCGGCGCATGTGGTTGTAGATGATGGGGTGGCACTCCTGGGTGTTCGAACCCCAGCAGACGATGAGGTCGGTATCCTCGAACTCGTCGTAGGAGGTGGTGGAGGCCCCCGCTCCGAACGTCGCCACCAGACCGGTGACGCTGGCGGCGTGTCAGGCGCGGTTGCAGGAGTCTACGTTGCTAACCCCCATCACCTGTCGGATGAACTTCCCGGCCAGGTAGTTGAGCTCGTTGGTCGAGCGGGAGGAACTGAAGAGGCCGAAGGCGTCCCCGCCGCTCTCCTCCTTTATCTGGCTCATGCGGCTCGCGACGAGGTCTAAAGCCTCCTCCCAGCTCGCCGGGACGAGTTCGCCGTTCTTACGCACCAGCGGGCGCGTCAGGCGCCGCTCGCTGTAGATGTGGCGCCAGCCTTCTCGCCCCTTGATGCACGCCTCGCCCTTGCTCGAGGGGTTGGACTTGCGGCCCGTGACCTTGCTGATCCTGCCCCCCTCCACCTTTACCTCGAGCCCGCAGCCGACCCCGCAGAAGCCGCAGATCGTGTGCCCGAGACGCGTGCCGGCCGGGCCGACCCTCTCCTCGCGGGTCTCCGTAGCGCTCACCTCGAAGAACACCCCTTTCCCGCACAAAGATCGCTATATTACATGTGCGGATTATATCCTCGCGGACGCAGTGATGTCCACGCGCCGGTGCCCTAGGCGAGGATGCGCTCGAATCCCGAGTAGACGTTGAAGCGGCCCTCGCGCAGGAAACCCACGAGGGTCATGTCGAACTCGCGGGCGACGTCCACGGCGAGGCTGCTCGGGGCGGAGACGGCGCAGACGATCGGGGTCCCGGCCGCGAGCGCCTTCTGCATGATCTCGAAGCTGCTCCTTCCGCTGACCATGAGGATGCCCTCTGAGAGGGGGATCCTGCCTTCGAGCAGCGCCCAACCCACGAGCTTGTCGGTCGCGTTGTGCCTTCCTACGTCTTCCCGCAGCGCGAGCAGGTTGCCGTCGGCGTCGAAGAGCGCGGCGGCGTGCAGCCCCCCCGTCTCCTCGAAGAGGCCCTGCGACGAGCGCAGCTTGCCCGGGAGGCTGCAGATCACCTCCCGGGAGACCCGCAGCCCGGGCGGTAGCACCCGGCAGCCGCGCACCTCGAGCTGCTCCAGGCTCGCCTTGCCGCACACACCGCAGGCGCTCGTGGTGTAGAAGTGGCGCTCGAGGGAGGAAGGATCGTACGTGAGGCCGGGGCGCAGCGTGACGTTGACGATGTTGTACTGCTGCTCGGCGCCCACCTCCGAGGAGAGGCAGTAGCTCATCTTCTCGATGTCCTCCCTCGAGGAGACGATCCCCTCGGTGAACAGGAAACCCGCCGCGAGCTCGAAATCCGCGCCCGGCGTGCGCATGGTGACGGCGACCGTCCTGCGCTCCCCCTCCGAGATCACCCGGATCTCCAGTGGCTCCTCGGTCGCGAGCACGTCGCGGCTCGACGTCACCCGGCCTTCCTCGACCCTCCGAAGCCTGATGCGCGTCTTGCTGGTGCGCCGGGCGTTGCTCGGGGTCTCTCTCAGCATGATCCTGCAGGCCTCCGGTCCTCTCGGCTCTCTTGCCTCCTCGAACGAGAGTGTAGCACCGGCCACGGGACGCAGGACACTAAAAAGGGAACTCCTCCTTTCCCTTTCCCCTGGAGTTCCCTTTCCCCTCGCCCAAGCCGTAGTGTGAACAAATTACCAAAATTCGTCCGATGGAGCAACGGCTCTGGTATTAAGTTTGGTTAAGCGGCGAGAATCGCCGGCTGCGCATCCGTTGGGGCATAGGGAGGCTCAGCGTCGCCGGTTCAGCGCGGCCCGAATGTACCGGACCTCTTCGTAGTCTCGCAGGGCATCGAAGAGCTTGCCTTCTGGTATGGTCTGTGGCCAGCGTTCCGTCCGATAGCCGTAGCGGCGCTTGAGCTCCTGTACGGAGTCCAGAGTGTAGCTCAGCGCGAAGAGGAGCCTCTGGGTCTTCCCGGCCTGCCGGGGCAGAAGTCGCTTGCGGCTCTCGGTCCACCAGGAGATCCTCGGAGCCGGGGACCGGCTCTGCTCGAGGATCAGGACGGCCTCCCACTCGACCCTGAGGGCGCTCATCTCGAAGGTGCCCGGTCGGACGTTGAGTGGGGCGAGGGAGAAGGAGTCGTCCGGATGAAAGCCGAAGGTGCGCTCGAGCAGCCGGCGGAACCTCGGGTCGCGCGAGCGCTCGTACCTGCTGCGCAGGGCGAGGAGCTGTTCGTCGGAGTAGGCCCTGAGTCCCACCAGCGTGGGCCGCTGAGGATCCAGCCCGCCGCGCCGCAGGATGCCGGCGAAGGAAGAGTACGATCTGAGGCTGCGCGCGAGCCACACCCCGTAACCGGCGATCGACAGGAAGATGCTCGTGGCCAGGGAGACGTAGAAGGTCCTGTAGGGCGACGCGGCCAGCTCGCCGAGCGCGTACCGGATACCGAAGACGCTGTAGTAGAAGGTGAGGAGGGTCGAGGTCAGGATGAAGAGCAGGACGCCGATCCCCGCGGCCGCCGCCAGCCGGCGTACGGGCGAGACGCACGAGGAGGCGAGGCCTTCCCAGGCTGCCCGCTCATCCCCTACCTCGAGAGACGGTCTCTCAAGACCCTGCATGATATCAGTATACTCTCATACGTGACCCGGGCGGTGTGTCCGCGATCGCTGGGTGTGGCTATAATCTCCTTCCATGTCGATGAAGGTCTACAGGGCCGGAGAGTTGCCCGGAGATCTGGGCGGCAGACGGCCGAACTACGCCCGGCGGCGGATGCTGCTCGCGGTCGTATCGATCGTCTTGCTGTTCCTCGGCTATCTCCTGGTTCCCATCGGGGACCAGCGGGTGCTGCTGCTGGGCAGCGACACGCGGGGAAATGGTGCCCCGGCGCGCACCGACACCATGGTTGTCTTCCGGGCCACGGGCGGGATGCTCTCCATCCCGCGCGACTCGCTGGTCAAGATAGAGGGCTACGGCTGGGGCAAGGTCAACTCGGCCTACACCTACGGCGGCGCCGACCTGACCCTCAAGACGCTCAAGGACGACCTGAACGTACCGGTGGATCGCTACGTGCTCGTCAAGTTCACCGGGGTCAAAGACGTTGTGAACGCCCTCGGAGGGATCACCATAGACGTCAAGGAGCCCATAAACCTCGGTATAGAGGGCAGGGTGTACAAGATAGACCCCGGCGTGCAGAAGCTGAACGGCGGACAGGCGCTGGCCTACGTCCGCTGGCGGGACGACCCGCAGGGAGACATCGGGCGCGAGGAGCGCCAGCAGCAGTTCCTCGACCAGCTCGTCGCGCAGGCGACCTCGCCGGCCAACCTGCCCCGCCTGCCCGCGGTGATCGGGGCGATCCTCAAGAGCACCAAGACGAACATGAACCCGGTCTCTCTCCTGCGCTTCGCCCTGCAATACAAGCTCTACGGGGGAGGAGGGAAGGCCGCCCTCTATCCGGGCCACCCGCAGTACATCAACGGGCTCTCGTTCTGGATCCCGGACAAGAAAGCCGCCAAGAAGACAATCCAGGAGACCATAGGCTAAGGCTCAGGCCGCCTGCGACTCGGCGAGCTCGCGCTGGCGGGAGATGAGGCGCTCCAGCCACGCCAGAGACGGCTCGGAACCGCCCTGCATGGTGCGCTCGGCGTTGACGTACCAGTTGAGCGCCTCGCGGTGGTTGCCGAGCCGCCGGTTGAGTTCGCCCACCAGGTAGGCGGTGAGGGCCAGCTCCCTCCCGTAGAGGTCCTCATCCTCCAGCGCGCGCAGGAAGTGGCGGATCGCCCGCAGCTGGAAGGTGCTCTCGAAGGGCTGCTCCCTCTCCTTGCGGCACACCCACGAGGCCCTCAGGCACAGATCACCGAGCTCCCGGTGGGTGGCTCCGAGCTCCCTGCCGCAGATCTCCGCGGCGTGGAAGGCGAGCCAGGGGGGAGGACTGCTGCGGAAGACCTTGAGGAGCCCATCCTCCCTCAGGAGCTCCTCGAGCTCGTAGCGTTCGTCGAAGGAGAGGTCGAGCTCGCTGAAGTCCGATGCGGAGGCGAACGAGCATGCCGGGCACATCGTCACCGCGCTCTGCAGGAGGAGCGAGCCGTCCGAGACGCGCCCGGGGAACTTGGGGCACAGGTCGGTCTCACGGCCCACGGTGACGTAGGTCCCGGGGTGAAGGGTGGGAAAGATGTGCTCACATACCGGACATCTGGCGTAGACGCGTCTGATCCTGCCCAACACTCACCCTCGTCGAGAGCTTTTCGCCTTGCGCGGTGCGGTCTTCTCTGCGGGAACCAAGATAAACCAAGTGTACCACAGACCGGGCGGGCTCCTGTACAATTGATCTCCCGGCGAGAGGAGGTGGACCCGATGGAGCAGCCGAGGAAGAGCGACGCGGAGGTGGCGCTCGAGCTTATGCGTCTGGTCCTGGAACAGGCGGGCAACCGCAGGCTCTCCCCGACGCGCACGCTCGCGCTCTACCACCTCTGCCGGGAGGCCGTCTCTTACACCCCCGACGGCTCCGTCTCCGCGGAGTACCTCGAAGAGGGCCTGAAGCGGCTCCTGCAGTAGAACCCTTACTCCTCGCGGGTCGGGGACGGAGTAACCCGTCGGGCCCGGGTATATCCTTGGGGCGTATGCCCGAAGGTTCTGAGAGAGAGGTGGTTGCACCCCGGCGGGTGGCCGTGGTGGGTGCCGGACACGTCGGGCTGGTGACCGCGGCGTGCCTGGCGTACCTCGGCTGCGAGGTGACCGCCGTCGACTCTGACCCGAGGAAGGTGGAGGCGCTCAGACGGGGGAACCTCTACATCCACGAGCCTCACCTGCGCGATATCCTGGACGCCTGCCGGGAGCGGGTGCGCTTCACCACCGACCTCGAGCCGGTGGTCCTCGCCTCGGAGGTGCTCTTCGTCGCTGTGGGGACCCCGGGCCGGGCGGACGGATCGGTGGATCTCTCGGGGGTGGAGGGGGTGGCGCGGGGTGTGGGCCGGGTTCTCGGGGGCGCCGGCAGGGAGCGCCCGCTCGTGGTGGTGAACAAGAGCACCGTGCCGGTGGGAGGCGGGGACTACGTCTCGCGCCTGCTGCGCGAGGGCGGCGCCGGGGAGGGAAGCTTCAGGGTCGTCTCCAACCCGGAGTTTCTGCGCGAGGGGCGCGCCGTCCTGGACACGCTCTTCCCGGACAGGGTCGTGCTCGGCGGGGAATCGGAGGAAGCGCTCGAGATCATGCGCGAGCTCTACTGTCCGATCGTCGAGCAGAGTTTCCCGTCCCCGATAGAACCCAGGCCCAAGCGGGAGGTCCCGCTCATCGTCACCGACCTCGCGAGCGCCGAGACGATAAAGTACGCCGCCAACGCCTTCCTCGCCACCAAGATCAGCTTCATCAACGAGATCTCTCGTTTCTGCGAGCTGGTGGGCGCGGACGTCGGGGAGGTGGCCCGGGGGATCGGGCTCGACCACAGGATAGGCGGGGCGTTCCTCGAGGCCGGGATCGGCTGGGGAGGTTCGTGTTTCCCGAAGGACGTGGCGGCGCTCAGGGCGATGGCCGAGGGGCAGGGTCTTGGGATGCCGCTCCTCGCGGCCGCGGAGGAGGTGAACCTGGCGCAGCGGCGGGAGGCCGTGTGCCGGGTGCGCTCGGCGCTCGGTGGGTCGCTGGAGGGGGAGCGGGTCGCCCTGCTCGGGCTCTCCTTCAAGCCGGGGACGGAGGATCTGAGGGGCTCCCCGGCGCTCGAGATCGCCGCGCTGCTCATCATGGAGGGGGCACGTGTGGCGGGATACGACCCGGTCTCGGCGAAGAAGGCCGCCCGCCGCGTGCCCGGCCTCGAACCCTGCCACGACCCCTATTCGGCGCTCGAGGACGCCCGGGCCGCCGTCGTCGCGACGGCGTGGGAGGAGGTTCGCGCCCTGGACCTCGTGCGCGCCGCCGCCATCATGCGCGAGCCCCGCCTTCTCGTGGACGGGAGGAACGCCCTCGACCCCGAGGAGGCGCGGGCGGCCGGGCTTCTCTACTCGGGTTTCGGCCGTGGCTAGGAGGCGCGTCGCGCTCGTCACCGGCGGGGCGGGCTTCGTCGGGAGCCACCTCTCCGAGAGGCTCCTCGCCGAAGGTTGCGAGGTCGTCTGCGTCGACAGCTTCATCACCGGCTCCCCGCAGAACGTCTCACACCTCGGGGGGAGGTTCTTCCTGCTCGAGCGCGACGTGCGGCGCCCGATCCGTATCCCCGGCAGGGTGGACGAGGTCTACCACCTGGCCTCCCCGGCGAGCCCGAAGGACTTCGGGCCCCTCGCGATCGAGATCCTGGAGAGTGGCTCGGCCGGGACGAGGAACGTCCTCGAGCTGGCGCGGAGCAAGAAGGCCCGCTTCCTCCTGGCCTCGACCTCCGAGGTCTACGGCGACCCACTGGTCCACCCCCAGCACGAGGACTACCGGGGCAACGTGAGCACCACGGGGGTGCGCGGCGCCTACGACGAGGCGAAGCGCTACGCCGAGGCGCTCACATCGGCCTACCGCCGGCGCCACCGACTTCAGACCCGCATAGCCCGCATCTTCAACACCTACGGGCCCCGGATGCGCTCCGACGACGGCCGGCTCGTCCCGAACCTCGTCCGGCAGGCCCTCGCAGGGGAGCCCCTGACCGTCTACGGGGACGGCACCCAGACCAGGAGCCTGCAGTACGTGGACGACCTCGTCGAAGGTCTCCTGCTCCTCATGCGCTCCGACGAGACACGCCCGGTGAACCTGGGCAACCCGGAGGAGAGGAGCGTGCTTGAGATAGCAGAGCTCATCACCCGCCTCGCCGGGGGCGAGGGCCGCATCGTCCGCCTGCCGCCGCCGGAGGACGACCCGAGGCGACGCTCCCCGGACATAAGCCGGGCTCGCGCCTCTCTCGGGTGGGAGCCCGTGGTGGACCTGGAAGAGGGGCTCGCGCGCACCATCCGCTGGTTCGCGGCCGGGGCGGGCACTCGGAAACGAGCCGCGAGATGAACTACCTGTAGCGCCGGATCATGACGGCGTCGGCTATCACCCAGCCGCGTCCGCTCGTCCAGCGGGAGATCTTGATCGCCCTCTTATTGCCCTTGGGCATACGGAAAGTGCCGAGCTTCACCCACCTTCCCCCG